>JACLAA010004442.1_pt1 | contig 76754 bp, 54 predicted proteins | sample 8027891 | NCBI WGS metagenome assembly JACLAA01 (sample SAMN15724900, study PRJNA655200) | protist metagenome | isolation source: fluorescence activated cell sorting (FACS) single amplified genomes of... | place: Spain: Blaines Bay Microbial Observatory, Mediterranean Sea | collected 2016-01-19 | reverse complement strand
GATGGAATGTTTGATCGAGCTTCTGCATTCAACCACGGCATTGGGAGTTGGAATACAGCAAAAGTGACTGATATGAAACAAATGTTTCGTTCCGCTACTGCGTTCAACCAAGACATAGGGAGTTGGAACACAGGAAAAGTGACTAATATGGAAAATATGTTTTATTAAGCTTCTGCGTTCAGCCAAGACATTGGGAGTTGGAAAACAGAAAAAGTGACTTCTATGGAATATATGTTTTATCAAGCTTCTGCGTTCAACCAAGATATCGGGAGTTGGAATACAGGAAAAGTGACTATTATGTATGGGATTTTTGTTGAAGCTTCTGCTTTCAACCAAGATATCGGGCGTTGGAACACAGAGAAAGTGACTTCTATGAGAGATATGTTTAATTCCGCTTCTGCGTTCAACCGAGACATTGGGAGTTGGAATACAGCGCAAGTGACTGATATGTCTCAAATGTTTAAGTCCGCTTCTTCGTTCAACCAATACCTTTTCTCGTGGACCGGATCCGCAGCGACATCAGCGCAAACTGACATGTTTTCTGGCGCTTCTGCGTTTCAAGCGAAATTCGCGTGCACCAACGCCGACACCGGTCCGGCGAATTCGTGCGTAGGTCCCTCGCCAATTCCGGATGCAAGCTGGCATACTTTCGTCGCAGAATGTTTGGCTGAATCTACAGCGGTCGCGGTGACTGGAGAGTGTATAAACTGGGCTCGATTGAAAGACGTTTGGTACGGAACGATGCCGAATTGGGATGTGAGTTTGGTGACGGATATGAGCGGGTACCCGAACGGAATTGGTTTTGGTCAGAAAAGCACCTTCAACGGCGATATTGCGAATTGGGATACGTCGCGCGTGACGAACATGTTTGCTATGTTTTATCAAGCTTCTGCGTTCAACAAAGACATTGGGAGTTGGAACACATCGAAAGTGACTGATATGAGTTCTATGTTTCAGTCCGCTCAGACGTTCAACCAAGACATTGGGAGTTGGAATACAGCGCAAGTGAGGAGTATGCACTATATGTTTTTTCAAGCTATATACTTCAACCAAGACATTGGGAGTTGGAATACAGCGCAAGTGGCTCATATGCACTATATGTTTTATCAAGCCATATACTTCAACCAAGACATTTCCTCGTGGACCGGATCCGCAGCGACGTCAGCGCAAAAAGACATGTTTTTCGACGCGGGATCGTTTCGAGCCAAATTCTCGTGCACCAACGCCGTCAACGGTCCGGCGAGTTCATGCATTCTGAAGTAAAGCTACTGATATATATATATATAATAATGTTTTGTACTATTATCACACCAAAAGCTCTGCTCGCATACAAATATCTGCTCTTCGTTTCCCTGTCCTCTCGTTCCCAAAGGTCACGAAAAACCTCACAACTCACAAAGCGCGCTTTGCGCGTAAAAGAAAAGAAAGAGCTTTCTCTGCTCTCTCTCTCTTTCTCTCTCGTCCTCACTTTTTGTTGGTCTCGCTTCTCCATATATATATATATAATAATACTATGTTTGATTTCCAAGCCTGCTGCGGAGGCGCGAGAACGGGGAAGAAGAAAAAAGCATCCGATGATGATGATGATGCTGACGGTGATGATGAAAATGATTGCAAAAAGAAGAAGAGGATGCCAGAGCTGACCATATACGGATTAGAGAAAATCGAAGAGAGCACGGAAGAAGCCGAAGAAGAAGAAGAAGAGTCCGATGAAGAAGACGAGCTTGAAGAGGAAAAGAAAGACGACAGCGCGAAAGAGTCCGAAGAAGAAGAAGAAGAAGAAGATGATGATAAATCCACCCCTCCTGGGCTTCGTCTTTCTCCAAAAATTCTCGTTGAGAAGAAGAAAACGAGCAGTAGTCTAGTCGCGCAAACGCGAGCGGCGAAAGCAGCCGCCGCAGTAGCAGCACAAACAACAACAACAGAAATACAACCGACGAAAACGAGAAATAAGAAAGAGAAGAGAGAGTTTCGTAAAAAAATGGCCGAGGAGAAAGCCGAGCAGCAACTGGAACGCCGAGCGAAGAAGCGAGGCAACGACGGCGGGCAAGGGAAGAGGAAAGGGTCGAAGAGCAAGAAGGCGTTTTTGCAATCGAACTTTAAGCCGACGTTGGCGTTGTAAAGAAACAAATGTTTTTATGTATTGTTCTATCCTAAAATCTGTTGTTAAAAGTTTTACGCTCCTCCTTCCTGCTTCGCTTTCGCTTTCGCGCGCTTCTTGGCGTTTTTCTTGGCGTTGCGAGACCGAGTATCCAATGGGGCAGCATTCGGATCCACTTCAGTTCCGTTCTTATTTGAAGACTTGTTTCGTTTACCCCACGCGGAGGAGGCGTACGACGCCATGCGCGCTTCTTTATCGTCGTCGTCATCATCATCGTCGTCGTCTTTATCGTCTTTATTCTTGCGCTTTTTACCGTCGCCTCGTTTCTTCTCGTCTTGCCTCTTTTGCTTCAAGAACTTCTCGGCCAACTCGCGCGCTCTCGCGCGATTTTTCGCGCTCAAGAACCCTTCGTCTTCTCTGTACGGCGCTATTTTCTTCAAACTGACTATTTGATTTAAATCCTTATCGTCTAAGGAGAGAATTTCGCGCGTGGTTAAGCCGTAGTTGGACGGCGCGACTTCTTTGTATTGAAACCGAGTCGGTAATCCATCGACGAAATCTTCGTAATCGAGGGAATAAAACTCATCCATTTTCTGCTGCAACTCTTTCTTCCATCGCTTTAAAGCGCGTTTGGAGTACACGTTTTCTTGATTTTGATCGTTATCGTCGTCGTCGTCGTTTTGATCATCTGCTGCGTCTCCGTCTCGTTCCTCTGCTTCGTTGTCGTCGCTATCGTCTTCATCATCATCTCCGTCCAATAAATCCTTCTCGGCTTGTAACTTTGCGTCTACTTTTGCCATGTTCTTCCGAATCTTCTCGAAGCATTCGTTTTCTCTCGCATTGGCCTCCTCTGGTGCTTTCATCAACACCTTCAACTCGTCCTCTACATCGTCGTCAAACTCCGGTTTAATTGGGTTCCCGTCTTCATCCTCCAACTCTTGATAGGCCTCGTCGTTCTCTTTACTCTCGTACAATTCTCGCATCGCCCGATCGTGCGCGTCTGGATCAAATTCTTGAGTTAAATCGGCAATCTTTGCCGCGTCGGTGCCGGAAATGCCACCAATTTTTGAAATCAAATCGACTTTTTTACGAATCTCTTCTCTCTTTAAGTTCTTCAAGCGTTTGACTTCCTCCATCAACTTTTGCCGCTCGGTCTGTTTCCTCTCTTTTACACTTTGTCTCTTCTCGCGACGACGGGTGTCTTCGCGACGAAGCGTCCCGTCGATGTTTCTCGCGTGCGACCGAATAGACGTCCCCCCTGGCTCTTCGAATCGGAAGTTGTATTCGTGTTCAAACTGTTCTTGTCTTTCTAAATCTTCCTCGGAGGAATCCGAATCTGAATCTCCTCCGTTTGTTCTTCCATCGGCGTTGATATCCGTCCATTTGCGATTGACGATGTAATCCTTCAAAAACTCATCCTCGTCTTTCAAAACCTCGGCTAACTTTTTCTTATTCTCGTCTTCTATTTCATGAGTGCTGTCCTTCGCGTTGTTTTTGTTGTCGAATTTCTCTGCGCGTTTCTTCACGACTAATCCTCCGATGTCGTCGTCTGAATCTGAACCTGAATTTCCGTCGTCGTCGCCGCCACTACTACTACTGTTATTGCTCCTGCTATTACCGGCGGCGCTTTTGAACGCCTTTTTCAACGCCTCTTGCTCTTCCACGTACGACGGGCCGGCATCTTTGTTTCGTTTGCCTAACCCATCTTCGTCTTCGTCCGATTCGTACGTCCTGGCGCCGCCTTCGAGCAAGTCTCTCGCTTGCACTTCCCGCAGCGTCATCTTCTTCTTCTTTTTCTTCTTCTTCTTTTTATCGGAGTCATCAGGTCCAGAATCCGATTCAGACTCCGAAGAGGAAGAAGAGGAAGATTCGTCGTACAACTTCGCGTTCGGATCGTACACCGACGGATCTTTATTCTTCAACTTTGTCAACACGTCCACGAACTGCTTCTCTTTCGTCTCTGTAATATCGCCCTCGTCCGAACTGCTGCTCTCATCGTCATCATCATCAGAATCGCTACTCCCATCACTCTTCTTCTGTTTCATCATCATCCCTTTCACTAAATACTCTTTACCGACTTTCTCTTTCAACCGGTGTTCCTCTTTCCTCCGTTCGTTATGTTCGAAGCGCGAGGCAAATTTTTCGTTGATTTTCAGCGTGTCTTTTTTCTTAATCTTCTTCTTCTTCTTTTCGTCGTCGTCGGAGGAAGAAGAAGAAGAAGAAGAAGAAGAAGAAGATCCATCCTCGTCGCTTTTATTACGGTCAAACATTACGTAAGAACAGTCTTATTCGTCAGAGCTCTCTTCTTTTGTCTTCTTTCTGTTACGTGGTGAGGTTCCAAATGAGTATTCCAACGCGTAAAAAGTGACGAGTGTGTTTTGGCGGCGGTTTTCGCTCCTCTTTTCCTTCTTACGAGAGCAAAACAATTCAAGACGAAAAAGGACGAGAGCAAAAAAAAAAACAAAAAAAGGACTTTTTGAACGAAAGGGGGGTCAAGTCGTCACATATTTATTCTCATTAGGAGTACAGGAGGAACACATATAGTATTCCGAGTACCTGCGCACAACAAAGAGAGCGCACAAATCAGAGAGAAAGAGCGAGAGAGAGAAGCGGAGAGGAGTGAAGTCCTTTTTTTGTCGACGAAAATGACGATGTGGCAGCAACAACGACGAAAACAACAAAAACGATTCTTCGCGGTCGACAAAAACGTTGTTTTTTCTGTTCTTTTGTTCGTCGCTTCGTTGTTCTCAACTGTCGTGAATGCGTTCGAGTCGCCGGCGAAATCTTCCCTGAAAGCGTTCGAAGTCGTGACTTTTTCAAAAGTAGAAACGACGACGACGACGAAATCATCTTTAACTTCCTCTCCTGACGATGATACTGATGAAAAGATTACCGCGGTTGAATTCACCGCGTTCGGGACGCACTTTCGCGTGAACGTGGAACAATCGTACAAAAAATTTCTCAAAAATGGCGCCTTGTTCGTGGACCAATTGAACGGAAACGAACCGAAGTCGATCGATTGGGTGAATACGCTCGAGTTGGAACGAGAGAAGAAATGCTTTTACGACGGTAAAACCGTGCTTTCTTCTTCTTCGACGACTGCGGGAACGAAAAATGCGAATAACATCGCGTCTGGGAATCTTTGCCCGGGGGGATCTCGCGCGCACTTCAACGTCGTCGCGAAGAATGAGAGCATTTCTTTGGCGTCGCCGCACGCGGACTTTACCGAGGACGTGGCGCAGGAGAAGATGAGACGGCGAAGAAGCCGTTCGCTTTTACAAGATGATGACGCGGATGGCGATGATTCGATTGCGACCAGTGATAGCATCAGTTTGAGTAAGAAGTTACGATCGACGTATTTCATCGCCTTTCGAGCGGAAGACGAACTCGACAGCAACTTGGAAGGGACCAGATTCGACGAGGTAATGTATAAACCTGGGACCACCGCCGACGACGAACACGGACACAAGAAACGAATGCGACGAAGGCTTAATCACGCCGGCGAACATTGGACTGCTCAGTTGGAAACGTACGTCATCATCGATATGAAACGCTCCGCGGACTACATAAATGATGGGAAGACGGATATGGATTGCATCATGGATTCGTTGGCGGTTATGAACTTTGTCAACGCGCTTTACGACGGGGTCTTTGATGTCGAATTAAACGTGGTCGTGAGTGGATTCGGTATCTTTAGCGCGAGTCAAGGAAATACTGTTTCGGACGGTAATCTTGGAACGTCGGAACCGTGGACGCACGCCACGCTTGCGGAAGATACCGAGGAGTGCGATTATTGTGAAAATGATGATGAAGTCGACGTGGGGAAATTCTTAGACAACGTTTCTAATTGGGTGGTTGAGCAGGATGCTTCTTTTTTCAACGGCGCGGACGATGTCGTTGTACTGTCTGGACACGATTTTGACGGCGGTACCATTGGACTTGCGTGGTTGGGTACGGTTTGCGCAACATGGGCGCAAAACGTAAACGAGGTCAGATACACCAATACGTTGCGATACAGCGCTGCAACCGTTGCGCACGAAATAGGACATAACCTTGGATTTCCGCACGATGGTGATGGCGATTCTGGCACAGAGAGTTGCCCTGCTGCTGGATTAATTATGGCCGCGCTTGCGGGTAATGAACTCGAAACGCAATGGTCGACGTGCTCGAAAGACGTATACAACGATAAAATCGAAGGCATGAAGTCGTGCTTGACTCAAGGGAATACCAACGTTTGCGGTAACGGAATCGTTGAAGAAGGTGAAGAGTGCGATTGTTACGGTAAAGATTGCACGAACACTTTATATTACGGTGCAAATGAACAAAACTGTTGCGATGCGTCCACGTGTAAACTGAAAACAGGTAAAACGTGTTCGAGTTACCACGACGGCTGTTGTACCGACACGTGCAGCATCGCGGCGAAGGATGTCGTGTGCAGAGACGCCGCTGGTGAAGGTGGATGCGATGTTGCAGAAACGTGCGATGGCGTTTCGAAATCGTGCGATTCGCGCGATTACTGGAAACCGTACGGGACAATTTGCACATCTGATTCGAAGACGGGTGGGTGCTATAAAAACGAATGCAGAGTTGACCTTCCCCAAGCAGAAAACAAACCGTGCTTTTGGTCGTGGGGAGGTGAGTACTATGCAACAAAGAAGGGTGCTCCGTGCTCAACGGACACGATTTCTGGCGTCTACTCAAAAGTATGCGACGGTGTAGGCGCTTGCGTCTCCCCTACAATGTTGGATTACGATAACAACGCCATCACGAATACGCAAAAATGCGACGCGTCGGAGAAAACACCAGAAAACGGAAGTATCGGTGCTTGCAAAGAGTTACTCTCGCACGGCGAAACGTGTATTAACAATTGCAACTCTGGATACTCCCTTTCCGGAGCAACCTCGTGTTCTGCAGGCAAGACAATAAGTACTGCCGCGTGCAACCCGAACTCTGTTGCAGCGATTGAATCTTCCTTGGAACTTTCGGGATACTCCGTCGCAACATTTTTGGACGCGCAAAAGACCGCCTTTATCGCGGGCATGGCTTCCTACTTGGCCGTTGAAGTCGATGAAATCACCATCACGGATATCACCGATGTTGTTTTCAGTGGCGCCGACGACGAAAATTACAGGCGACGAAAATTAACCGCGACGAACGCCGTCCAAGTCGATTTCAAAGTCGAAACGTCCTCGTTCGCCAACCTCGCCGTCGTGGAAACGAAACTGGTCACCGATGACGCGACAAACTTGGTCGCAGCGCTCGATGGACAAGCTGATTTAACTGTCACTGCCAGTTCTATCAAGGCGCCAGTTACCGTCGTAAAATTCGCGCCTCCGCCGAGTCCTCCTCCACCGAGTCCTCCTCCGACGAGCACCTTGATTATTTCGCCGGCGGCGCGTCGCGCCGCCTTTTCTTCTTCCGAGTTTTACTTTTTAGCGCTTTTTACGAGCGTTTTACTCCTCGCGTTCGCGTAAAATGATGAATGATAAGTATTGCCTGTGTTGATTACGAGTATACCAGCTCCTTTTACGTGTACATATGTAATTCGAATTGTCTTAAAGCTGTGTATATAAACTCCTGCAACACGTGTGTGCCTACATTTTTTTTTTTTAAGAAATCAAAAAAAGCAACTCCTTTTTTCTGCACAAAAACACACGACACATTTTTCGCAGATCTCTTTGTTTGAATACTACTATTATTAACGCGTAACACTTGTTGCAACTCTCATCGTCATCATCATCGCACATATCATCGGAGGAGGAGGAGTGTAGAGAATATATTGTTGTTGTTGTTAAAATAATATGGCGGGTTCGTTGATGAAACGTATGTCTTCTTCGTTTAAGAAGAAGAAATCCATGACTCTCGATGACGACGACGAGACGAACGCATCATCAACATCAAATGCTTTTGTTTCGTCTGTATCGTCGAACAAGGAGAAAAAGATGACAGGTGGTGGTAATACGAAGACAAATACGAATGGGGGTGATTACGTGCCACCGAAGAAAAGAAACGAGTTTACGTTTACGCTCCCGTCGTCCTCGGACGAACGGGACCAGAAATGGGACGTCATCATCGTTGGCGCCGGCGTCGCGGGGGCTTCGTTGGCGTGCGTTTTAGGCGACGAAGGGAGGAAAGTGTTGTGCGTGGAACGAGACGCGACGACGCCGGAAAGAATCGTCGGGGAGTTGTTACAACCGGGCGGGTATAAGAAATTGAAAGAGTTAGGTTTAGAATCGTGCGTGGAGAACATCGACGCGCAGAAAGTGTACGGATATACCATGTATAAAGACGGGGAGGAGGCGACGATGATGTATCCGCTGGACGAGCAATCGCTGAACGATGATATCGCCGGGAGGTCGTTTCATAACGGGAGGTTCGTGCAACAGTTGAGAAGGAAAGCGTATGGGAATAAAAACGTGACTTTGAGAGAAGGGACGGTGAAGTTTTTAGTGAAAGAAAACGGGGAGACGTGGAACGACGAGGCGAACGACGGCGGCGTTGCCGGCATCGCGTACGACATCGGAGGCGACGAGTGGGTGAACGGGCAATTAGTCGCAGGTAAGGAGAAACCGAAGAGATTTACGTCCTACGCGCCGTTGACCATCGTGTGCGATGGGCACTTTTCCTCTTTGAGGAAAAAGTTAGCGGATAATAAGATTGATCACCCTTCGCACTTTGTCGGATTGATTTTAAACGGCGCGCCGAGCGAAATTTTAGGCGAAAACGCGAATCAAGGCCACGTAGTTTTGGGAGATCCATCTCCGGTTTTGTTCTACCCGATCTCCTCGAAAGAAGTTCGGTGTTTGGTGGATATTCCTTCGTACGTGAAAATGCCTCGCGTCAAAGACGGGTCGATGGCGAAGTACGTCTTGGAGAAAATTTTACCGCAAGTTCCTAAACGCGTGCAACCGTATTTGAAAATCGCCGTCGAACGCGGCGACTTTAAGGCAATGCCGAACAAAACAATGCCGGCGAATCCGAAGCGAACAAAAGGGGCAGTTTTGCTCGGGGATTCGTTTAACATGCGCCATCCGTTGACCGGGGGTGGCATGACCGTCGCTTTGAGCGACATTGCCACCTTCAAATCGACGCTGGAACCGTTGGGTCCGTCTTTCCGCGACGGCCAGTCGGACGCGTACAACATCTCGGGCATACAAAAAGCCGTCGACGAATTCTACGCGCACCGAACGCGACCGGCGTTAACCATCAACACCTTGGCCAACGCCTTGTATAAAGTCTTTACCAAATCCGAAAACTCCGGCATGGAAGAGATGCGCAAAGCGTGCTTTCAATACCTCAAGCTCGGCGGCGGGTACGCTCGAGGTCCCATCGCCTTACTCTCCGGTTTAGACCCGAACCCTTTGAATTTAGTCACGCACTTCTTCGCCGTCGCGGTGTTTGGCATGGGTCGTTTACTCGTCCCGCTCCCGACTCCCGAACGGTGTTGGGAAGGCTTGAAAGTTTTAAGCGGCGCGACGCAAATCATCGTCCCCATCGTCAACGGCGAGGGAATTTTACGCATGTTCTTCCCGGCAACCATTCGAAGACGTTTGGGATACATCTGACTGAGATATGATAACCAAGATATTGGTACATAAGTAGCGCATTTAGCCTTGAAAAAAATTCAAAAGATTCAAAAAATCTCATTTTCTCGCTCTGATTTGTCTGCACAAAATCGGATAAGGACGGATACCCTTAATTGACACACGCTTTAAATATCCGCGCAGCATATTTATGTATTAAAAGCACCTAAATTGCGCGCGCCTCTACTCAATTCGTAGAGCTACGTAGAATTACTATCTGTCTCGTTTTCGCAGAAAAGTAGTTTTTGACCAACGTTATTAGTATTAGTATTTGTTGCGCGAAAGCGTTTGTGTTCCTCCTCATCCGATGGACGACGCAAATTGGAAAGCCACGGAGAGCAATGCGATGGGAGAAGGCAACGAGAACAACGTGGCGGATTGTTTATCGCTCCCGAGCAACGCCGCGAGAGAGAACGAACAACAACGACAACAATGCGGTGGTGGTGATGTCGGTGGCTCGAACACCTTGTGCGGCGGCGCGACGAGTAAAAACGAAAACAACAAGGCGTTTTACAACGAGTCCACGGGGTCGAAACAAGCGAAGATGAGAAAACTCGCGCACGAAGCCGCGTTGGCGAACGTGATGACAGATTTAGATATCATAGACAACGGGTACCGAAACTCGCCGTACGTTATCGTGGACGGCGATGGAGTTTTGTTTTCCGGAGCGCCGAAACCGAGAAACGAGAAGGAGCGATTGTTAGCGGTGCGAGCGAGCGGAATTTTAGACATCGAGAACAAAGACGCGGACGAACATTTTGATTTGTTGACGTCGATTTGTGCGACGGCATTGAGAGTGCCGATGTGTTTGGTCACCATAGTAGGGAAGTACAAGCAAGTATTTAGGGCGAATATTGGGTTAGATGCGACGGAGACGAAGAGGGAGAGCAGTTTCTGTGGATGGACGCTGTTGCCGAAAGAACCGAAAGTATTGGTCGTGGAAGACGCGATGCAAGATTTTCGGTTTCAAACGAACGAGTTAGTTTTAGGACCGCCGCATTTGCGGTTTTACGCCGGCGCACCGATTATTGTTCGAGGCGTGCGGTTCGGATCGTTTTGCGTTTTGGATACGAAGCCGAGGCACGACATGTCTGGGGAAGATTTGAACTTATTGACTCGATTAGCGGACGCGTGCGCGAAAACAATCGAGAAGACGGCGATGCAGATGTATTTCATGGACGCGATTGATGATAGCGATAGAGGGTTCATGTTGGTCAGTTTAGGATCGGTAGATAATAAAGAAGAAGATGACGATTGTCGTAATGAAGAAGAAGAAGAAGAAGAAGAAGAAGAAGAAGAAGAACGAATTCCCGATGAGTACGTGTATAATCGCAAAGACGGGGAAAACATGGACGAAGACGAAGAGGAACGCGATGCGACGATGTCCATCGTGTACGCAAACAAAGCGACGAAGAGACTCTTGGGGTTTTCAAAGGAGAAAGACTTCACCGGCGAATCCTTATATAAGCTATTTTCCGAAGCGAGCGCGATTGGACAGATCAAACCCAACCCGGGCGAGAGTAGCGTTGATGAGTTTTTCGAGGAGCTTTTGAACGACGAAAGCGAAGAGAAGAACGAGAAAACCGGGAAGACGATGAAGAGAAACTTTGCGAGAGAGTTTTCAATTTCAAAAGAGTTTTCGGTGACAATACCAACCACACCGGCAACTGCTAAACGAGGAGACGAGGGGAAGGACGCGACAAAAGAGAAGGAGAAAAAGAACAACAACAAGAACATGGTTGAGAACATGGTTGAGAACATGACGCCAACGTCCTCTCGTCACGTTCGCGTGGAACTTTCGAGAAAAACGTCTACGTTTCAGCGGATACGAAAGAGCGGCGCGAAGAACTCGACGCCGTCGCCGCCGCCGACGCCTGGATCGCAAGACATCATACTCGACAACGACAATGAAGGGAGCGAGGAAGAGGACGAACTTAATGCGTCGCAACACCTACCGAAAAACTTAAGTGCATTCCATGTTATTGTCGTAAATATCACGGACATCACGTGCGAAGTTAACGAACGTCTTCGATCGTTAAAGAGCGTACAAGAAAAATAAGAAAAGTCACCGCCGCTTTTGCGCTTTGTATTATTAGTAAATATGTATTCTTACACTGTGTTGTTATTAGCACATAAATATACCCACTACACCTGGTATAATGATTACTAATCGTCATCTTGAAACGGATACGGTTCGTCCTCGATCGGTCCTAACGACGTCACGCGCAACGCAAACTTACAATTCTTCACCACCCTATCGCTTTCTTGCGTTTGCCCGACGTAACTGGACGACAAATCGCTCCTCAATCCGTCTTTAACAAAGTGCACTTTCACTCTCACGTTGATTGATTCCAAAGCGCCCTCCACCACGCCGCACACAATCTCACAATACGACAAACTGTTCGTATATTTTTCCGGCAACTCCACGAAATCCGCCAAAGAGAGATCCTCGATCGCTAACGTCACGCTCTCGTGACTACTACTACTGTTACTGTTCATGTTGCTGGTACTGTTGGCATTCGTGGTGGGAGTATTACCACTACTACCGTTACTACTACTATTACTGCTCCAATCGACCAATCGACACCGCGCGTTGAGGAACATGCGAAACCCGACAAACGCCACGTTCTCCATAACCTCTCGAAACGTTTTGCACGAATCCGCCGCGTTATTACTGCCCCCGTAATAATTGTCATTCCCGCCTCCGGTCCCACCACCGCCAGTATTCATCATCTTCGCCAGATACTCCTCGATCAATCGATTCCCGATCGATTTCCCAATCCCCCGTAATTTCGCATTCACGAACGAAGCGTCCCCGTTCGCGTCTCTCAACAACTGCACGAGAAACGCCCCGTACGTCAGCGAGAACAACTCCGAGTTTACTTTTTCCAAAGCGGTCGACTGAAACGTAATTCTCCCGAGTTGTTCTTTCGCGGTTTCCGTCGTCGTCGTCGGTGCATGCGCATTCACCGGGAGTGAAGAAAACGACGACGGAGACGACGATTGGTGGTGTTGGTGTTGCATTGGATTTGGTCGCTGCGGCGGCTGCGGCGATAAAGGGTAACGAGCATTGTGTTGACTGTTACTGTGCTGAGCGTGAGTAGGAGGAGAATGAGGAGGAGGCGGTGGTGCCGTACTCCTCAACGGAGGAGGAGGAGAAGGAGGAGGATTCATTTCTCAACGTCTTGTATGCGAGAGTTGGGGGAAAAATGAAGACTCCAAGGGTCCAAAACAAGATATTCGCCGGGCGCGCGAGACTGATAAAGGGAAAGTGCTGGCGTGAAGGTACTTTTGTGCGGGTATGTATTTGTACTGCGCTAAGGACTATATACGAGTGCTAATGATGGTAGCGACGCACGTGGACTTTCAATTGACTGGATGTACGAAAACGCTTCTCGCAAACATCACATTTATACGGCTTCTCGTTCGTGTGAATACGCTTGTGGCATTGCAAATGATCAGATTTACGAAAGCGCTTCTCGCACACATCGCATTCGTGCGGTTTCTCGTTCGTGTGAATATGCATGTGTTCTTTCAAATGACCGGATTCACGAAAGCGCTTCTCGCAAACATCACACTCGTACGGTTTCTCGTTCGTGTGAATACGCATGTGCATTTTCAAATGACCAGGTTGACGAAAAGCTTTATCACAAAAATCACACTCGTACGGTCTCTCGTTCGTGTGAATACGCATATGTACGGCCAATGCAGATGGATATCGAAACACCTTCTGGCACACATCGCACTCGTGTTGCGCTCTTTTCCTCTTCACTTCTTTCTTATTAAAAGTAGTTTCTTCTTTTTGTATCTGATGATGATTTGCTTCGAGATCCTCCTCCTCGTCAGGAATCCTCAAACACACCGTTGGTTCTTCTTCTTCCACTTCTTCTTCTTTATCTCTCGCAACCTTCAAAACCGTCCTCGCGTTCACCGCGCGTTTAGGATGTGGATTCTTTCTTCGTCCCATAGTATTATCAGTGTGCGAGACTTTAAAAGAGAGTCGTGTGAGGTTGAATACTAATGTATCGCATGTGTGATGTGATCAGAGAGGAGGAGGAAAAAAAAAGTAATACGAAAAAATGGCAAGTCAAGTCTTAAAAAAAAAACAAAAGTCAAAAAACCTCAAAAAAGGGAAAAAAGAACCCGTTGGGAATTTGAGCAAAACCAACGACATAATAATACAAAAGACATCTCATCACGCACTAATAATGTTGGGAACACACGGCAGCGGGAGACGCGGTAGTTCCTGCGGGTGGTGCTCTTCCTCGTTGTCTGTCCCTTCGTGCTCTTCTTCGTCTGTCTCTTCGTCTGTCTCGGCGACGAGGACGCGAAAAGGGTGCTCCTCGTATGATTACTTTCGGAAAAAAACACGTCAGCCGATCTCCTCCGCGCGCAAGAAAACCACCGCTTCTTGGTCTTCTTCTTTCACTTCTTCGGCGAGAAGCAGCGTAAACGACAGAATGAATTCCTGGACGAGCTGTTCGACGAGTTCTTCTTCTCTGTTTCTTAGTCGTCCTCGCGCGACGAGAGATTACGACGGAAGAGGATGTGATGAGAGTTTTTCTGCGTCGAGACGAGATCAAATCGTCGTCGTCTCGCAACTGCGAAACCGAAAAAATAAACATCATCGAACGCGTGCGATTCTTCCGGACTCGAATACCTCAGCAGAGACATCAAATTATAGTAGTAGTACAAGCAACGGAATCGAACAGGTGGAAGGCGCGCAACCGCTGGACGAAATGTACGCGATTCCGGGCGTCCCGCCTCTCGCGAGCGACCAAGAGGCGAAGAGAGACGCCGTGCGAAGAGTGTCTCGGTTGAGCTCTTTAGTCGCGTTGAAAGATTTGTATCGAGAACTCATCGAAGCGGCTACTTTATTGGAAGAGCTGAAAGATTTCGACGCGACGCCTCTGCAGGATGATTTGAAAGGGTCGTTTGAGTACTCCGATACGAGCGGCGGCCAATCCTCTCAACAAGACGGGGAAACCGTGATGAGTTTAGAAAAGAGATGTTCCAACTTTGAAGCGGTGTTGGAGCAAGTGGAGAATATCTTTCAAAGTCGCGAGCGGTTGCAAGAGAAGCTTGGGTTTATGAACGCGCCTTTGACCGCCCTGACGACGATGTTGACGTCGTCTTTGAAGTCGTCCAACGACGAGGACGATATTGAAGACGCCTTATCCGCGAAGAAGAGTAACGCGTGGGAGATTGCGTTCGACGAGGATAAGGCGAAAGAGGACAAGGAGATTGTCATCGACACTGTCAAAAAGTACGACAAAGAGTTGGAGGCGCTAGGGAACACATTTATGGAGAAGTGCGCATTCGGAACGGACGTGCAAGCGGTGAGAGATCGATTGGAACGCGTGAAAGAATACTCAATCGACGAGCAAAGTCCAGGCGAGTACGCCGGCGGCGACGGCATGGGAGGATTCGGCGAAGGAGGTTCGAGCGAATCACCGAGCTCTTCTCCCACAAAACTTCGCAGACCGTTAGTGAGAACCGTCGAACGCGTGGAGCGATCGTTGAAATCGCCGAGAGTAAAGAACGTCGTCAATAAGGTTTTAGAACCGGAAGTGAGAAAATCGGTGAGAGAAAAGCCGGGTCAAGCTATTCAATCCGTGGCGAGTTATTCCAAAAACGTCTGGGTTCGCCTCAACGGTGGCGACCCAGAGGACGAGCTAGACGCGTCTACGGCGAAGCTCGCGCAAGGAGTAGTCTCGAATCTCCCGAAACCGAAATCGTTGAAAACGGAGAAGGAAAAACTCATCTTGCGCTTATTGATTGAAGTCCAAGACCGAGATAAAATGTTTCTGGAAGTCATGAAAGCACGAGACGCGATCGCCAAGGAAGGCAAAGACTCGTTGTCTCGCGTTCGTTTGGCGGAAAAAGTCCGAAAGTCTGAGGAGCGAGTTTCTTTAATGCGTCGCGTCTTTGCCGTTCGAACGTTACAAACGGAAATGGAGAAAATTTTGGTCGCTTTAGACGACGAGGCGTGCGAAGCGCCCGATCGAGCCAGTTTAAGTGAGTTGGGTTTACTCGTCGCCGAGTTCGGTAAAATGGACGCGCAGTTACGCAAGCTCGTCAGTTTAGTCGATCGAAAAGAAGTATTTTTAATCGAAGACGAAGTTTTGGCGCAACTCGCGGAGGATATCCCGGACATGAAGTCTCGATTAGGCATCCAGGACGGCGGCGATTCGCCGGCGCTCTCGTTGGAAATCCAAACCGAACGGTTCAAAGCTTCCGTCAACGACGCCGGGTCGAAAGTGAAAGAAGGCGCGATGTTCCTCTTCCGCGGGTTCAAGCTCCTCTTCTCCGATTTAGGCGCCACCGGCCGCCTTTTCGGCGTCGCCTTGTTAGGCACCTCCTTGAAACCTCGCGAAGTCCAAACCGTTCGCCAAACGTTTTTGGATCTATTCACCTTCATTCCTTTCATCATCATCCTCATCACGCCCATCACGCCGTTAGGCCACGTGTTGGTGTACTCCTTCATTCAAAAATACTTCCCAATGCTCTTTCCGTCGCAGTTCACCGCACGAAGACAAGCTTTGATGCAAAAATACGACGAATTAAGAGCCGAGTTGAAAGAAGCCAGACGCATCGCCGAACAACGCGAAGAGGACGACACGGTGAAAACCGCCATGGCCGCGGTCGCCTCCGTGAAAGGATTAATCGAACACAAAGATCGCGCCGAGTTTTCCGACATCGACGATAAAATGGCAAACATGAGCATAGACAATGGAGACGACGAGAGTGGCATCACCGGATAGTAAACATTATATAAAAGTGTTTCAAAGTGTTGTAATAGAAAAAAGCAGATTTGACGCCAAAAGGACGGACGTTTTCTCTCCATAAAAAAGATGCATCACGCTCTTCTAAAAAGTATTCCGAGACTCTTATTATTCACTCCTTCCTGCAAGAGCGGCGGTAAAAACATCATCAAAAGAAGAGGCGCGATGACCACCACCAACTTTGCTTCTTCTTCTTCTTTGAATCAAGTGTCTTTCGCCGTCCCTGGTCTCGAAATCATCGACCATTCGTTCACCGTTCCGTTGCATCACGCGAAACTCGAATACAATAAAACGAACGAAAAAATCCAAATATTCGTCCGCGAAATCGTCAGTTCCGGGAATAAAGACAAGGAGAAAAGAGAGACATTAAAAACCGCGCTGTATTTACAAGGCGGGCCTGGTTTTGAATGCGCGAGAGTGCAAGAAATTGGCGGTTGGATTGGACACTTGGCGAAGGAGAAGAACATGCGAGTTTTATTACTTGACCAACGAGGGACCGGGTGCTCGTCGCCGATGACAAGACAAAAGTTACTCAGAGAAGAAAGTTCAATAGACGAGACGTTGCAATACTATCGAGCGGATTCTATCGTGGAAGATTGCGAATTCGTTAGGAAAGAAATGCTCGGAGAGGAGAAGAAATACGACGTCGTTCTCGGGCAATCTTTCGGAGGATTCTGTTTGACGACGTATTTGAGCAGGTACGGGAACGAGGCGATAGATATGGCGTTGTTGACTGGCGGGGTGCCGCCGTTGTGTAATAAAGATCCGAAAGACTCGTACGTTAAGTTATTAGATCGAGTGAAGACGCAAACGAAGAAGTATTACTCGAGATTTCCGAGAGATAAGGAGATTATGAAAGAGCTCGCGAAATTGTGCGACGCCAAGGAACGGGTGAAAACGTTAAACGGGAACATCGTCAGCGCCAGAGGAGTTCAGGCCTTAGGATTTTCGTTAGGTACCGCCGGTGGGTTCGAGAGGCTACATTATATGTTAGAGAACGCGATTTGCGAGGAGAATGGAAAAAGAAGAGTGTCGGATGAGTTTATGAACGCGTTCGATAAGTTCCACCCGTTTGATTCGAACCCGTTGTACGCGTTGATGCACGAATCTATTTATATGAATGGCGATAACAACAGTTCAAATTGGGCTGCCGAGCGTGCGATAAAGGAAAGAGCGAGCGATTGGGACCCAGTCGCGCCCGAACACGGGGACGACGGTGTTTTGTTCACCGGCGAGATGGTCTTGCCGTTCTTTTACGATGAACTGTCCTATTTGCAGCCGATGAAGCGCGTCGCGCAGGCGTTGCAAGACCGAACGGATTGGCCGAAACTGTACGATTTAGAAAAATTGAGAACGTGTAAAACGAAAACTGCGTGCGCGTTATATTTGGACGACATGTTCGTCGATTTTGATTTAGCCATGGATGTCGTCAATAACTACATGGGTCCGAACGTGCGAGTGTATGCGACAAACGAGTACATGCACTCGGGCATTCGAGAAGACGGGAAAAGAATCATCGATAAGATGATTGCCATGTTAGACGATTCCGATCCTTTGAGATAGATAGATGTGTGGTAAATTATTAGGTGTACCAGGGTACGTAGCAGCTACAACTAATCACTACTGCGCAGTTTAAAGCCGTCTGGCTTTTCAAAATCTAGACCTTCGGCCCAAGACACGTCCTCGTCCCATAACTCTTCGAGCGTTTTAAATTCCTTTGTCGGTCCGGTGTGAAAAGAGCCGTGTTGCAATCGATACTGTTCCTCGATGCTATCTATTTTCGCTAAATCCTCCGAAGAGATGACAATATCCAGCGCTTCTTTATTTTCTCTCAACCTTTCTTTGTTCACAGTTTTCGGCAACGGCACCGTACCTCGATGAAACACCGCCCAATTGAGACATATCTGCGCCGGAGTCGCGCCGTACTTCTCCGCTAACTCTACAACTATGGGATTCGATAAAGGCGGCGCACCGGACCGTTTCCGATTTAAACCGTCCGAGGAAAACTGATCACCCGAACCCAACGGCCCGTAACATTGCACCACGATATCGTTCTCTTTACAAAACTCGACCAAATCGTCTTGCCTCCAGTTCGGATGGCACTCTATTTGGTTCACGCTCGGTTTGATTTCGCAACACCTCAGCAACTGTTCCAACTTCTTCCTCGAAAAGTTTGACACGCCAATTCTTTCCACCAAACCTTTCCTCGCCAAACGCTCCAACGCTTTCCATTGCGCCTCGATCGACCCGCACGTCGTCACCGGCCACTGGAGTAACATCAAGTCCAGTTTCTCTATCCTCAACTCTTTCAACTGCCTCTTCGTTTCTTCCTCGAACTTCTCCGGCGGTAAGGAATACGTCATCAACTTTGACGTCACGTGCACATCCTCTCGCTTACCTCCGTTTATGTCCTTCACATAAAGTTCGATGGCCTCACCGACTTCTCTCTGGTTCTGGTACACCGGAGCAGAGTCGATGTGTCGGCACAAACCAGACGCTAAAGCTTCGAAAACGATGTCTTTGGTCACGCCGGGAGAGGATTTCCACGTCCCTAATCCCATCCAACCGTGCGGCGTGTTCTGCAGCGTCGTATTCATCGCGTTTGTCTCACTTTTTCCGTTCGTCGCCGCTTCTCTCATCTCCGTTGGTATTCCCCGCGTTGAGAATGATTCTCGCCCCGGAGGCGACGAACCAACCCGCGGCGACGACGGTGGTGACGCCGAGCGAAGCGGCGACGAGTTTTTGCGCGCCGTCTGCGAGTTGTTTCGTGCTCATAAAACTTCTTAAGTATCGGTGTGTTTGTTTGTGACGACGAGACGAGTGTTGTGCTTTTTCCAACAAACAACTCAAATTTTCTTCTTATTCGCGTATATTTATATTACAACCATATTCTCTCTCTCTCTCTCTCTCTCTTTCTCTACGCTTTTGATGATAGCGCATGAACACTCTAGCAGTATGTTATAGTATACGATTAATTATATATGATGACTCACTCTTATTACATCATCGCGAGGACGACGGACTTTTTTTTATTAAAAGTCGTCTTCGTCGCTTCCCCAGGCGTCGTCGGCGGCGCCGGATTGATTTCCGGTCGCGGCGTTGGCACTCGTGACGAGCATGGATTTGAACTTGTCGTCGACGGAGATGATACCTCCCGAGTCGGTTTCTGTTTTCGACTGGTCGGCGCTTCGCTCTTCCCTCCACGCTCTTTGCGCTTCTTTTTCTTTCGCTCTGGCTTCTTTACCGGTGGCGAAAGCAAACGCGTTGCCGCTTTCGAGCTCTTGTAAAGCGCGTTTGATTTGCGAGACGATAAAAGCGTCCGAGTCTGTGTAAAAGGACGTGGCTCTACCAGTCATGCCGTTTCGTCCGGTACGACCGATTCTGTGGACGTAATCTTCAAAGTTCCTCGGCAAGTCCATGTTCACGACGTGTTGGACGCCTTTGACGTCCAATCCTCTCGCCGCGACATCCGTAGCAACCAAGACGGAACACAAGCCTCTGGTAAAATCCTTCAAAGCTGCTTCGCGTTCGCCTTGCGTTCTCCCGCCGTGTAAAGACGCCGTAGCCACACCTTCCGCGTTCAACATATCCGCCACGTCTTCCGCTTTCGCTTTACGTTCGACAAACACGATGGACATCGGCGGCGCGTTGCCGTGCGCGACCGATTCCATCTTCTCCTCCACGAGCATCCGACACAATCGATCAATTTTTGCGACATCGTTCGGTACTTTTTCTAAACTCTGCGCCACGTTCGAGGTTGGCGCCGAGACTGTTCCTACTTTCACTTTTACTGGTTTCACTAAATACTCTCCGGCTAAAACTTCAACTTCCGGCGGCATCGTCGCGCTAAACAACAACGTTTGCCTCGGTTTCGGAGTCGCGTTTAAAATCTCTAAAATTTGTTGTTCAAAACCCATATCTAACATCCGATCGGCTTCGTCCAAGACTAGAAACGACGCGCGTCGTAAATTGGTGTTATTTTGGTGTATGTGATCGATCAACCTCCCCGGCGTGGCGACCACGCACTCGACGCCGTTTCTCAAATCGCCTCTCTGTTCGTTCATGCTCGACCCACCAACGACGATAGTCGTCTTAAACCGTCTCTTATCGATCGCTTGCGAAAACGCTTTCGTCTCTTTCTCGATTTGTTGCGCCAACTCTCTCGTCGGCGCTAAAACAATCGCCGTCGGTCCGTCTCCTCTTCTCGTCGCGCCGTACGCGTCCGAAATCGACACGCAGTAATGAATCATCGGTATCGCAAACGCGGCTGTTTTCCCGCTCCCAGTCTCCGCGCACCCCAGGACATCGCTCCCGGATAATATCACCGGTATCCCTTGCGCCTGTATCGGCGTCGGCTTATCGAACCCGTGCGCTTTAATCGACAAGGCAATCTCTCTGTCCAATTTCATGTCCTCGAAGCTCTCGATCGGGGCGTACTCGTTCGTGTCTTCTGCCGGGCTTTCCGCGAGAACGTTTAACCGTTCTCTCATGTCCTCGATTTGTGATTTGGTTAGGTTTAACACCCGTTCCGACGGTTGCCATTTTGTCTTCGTCTTTATTTTGTTATTCGTATTATCCTCAGCCGCCGTTGTTGTTCTCGAACGATGTTGTTGATGATTCGACCTTTCCCCGGTGGAAGGGTTTCCAAAGCCGCCGCTGTCGTTGTTGTTGAAGGTACCATTACCACCATTACTTAAAGTTGATTCTGCCGCGTCTGAGGCGCGCAGGTGCGGTGGCACGTATCCTCCTCCCATGCTAAAATTTCTGCCGCTTTTTTCCTCCTTTTTTGTTTCTTTTTTTTGTTCCCACACGCGGTCCATGTAAAAAGCAGAAACGACCAAACCACAGGAAAACCACATTTTCCTTCCTTATAAAATAACTACAAATTAGCGCATAATACACACATAACTAAAAATATGCCGAAAGAAAGCAGACAACCGTGCAGGTACGAATAATTACGCGTTGTTTATTATTGGTTTTAGGAGAGATGCGGTGGTGTTTCTCGTTTCGCGTCGCGTCGTTCTCTTCGGCGTTCGTTTTGATGATGATGATGAGATTTTTGATGCGCAAAGCGCGAATTTTTTGTTGGGGTGAGAGAGAGAGAGAGAAAGGAGAACGCGATCGATGCGAAGGATGGATGAGTTGCAAACGCATAAAACGTGACGCGAGATGTGTGTTTCGCGTTTTTCTGCGCGAGGTGCCATTCGCGACAGGCCTGTTCGAGGAGGATTCCGACGGGAGAGATTCCTTTTTTTCTTTCTCTTTCTCCGGCCGGCGGTGGTGTACAAAGCCCCATCCATTTTCCAAAGTGCTTCTTTTTCTTCTTCTTGTTCTGACCTCACTCTTTCTCTTCTTTCTCCTTTTAAAAACAACAAAAACTGTAAACAGATTATACGTCCGTGGCGTCATTTTGGGGTACAAAAGAGCGCGAACGAACCAATACGAAAACACCTCTCTGATCAAGTTGGAAAACGTTCCGGACAAATCCTCCACCTCGTTTTACTTGGGGAAGAAATTGTGCTACGTGTACAAGGCGCACACGAAGAAACAAGGGACGGTGTACAGAACCATGTGGGGTAAGGTGACGAGAGCACACGGGACGTCTGGGGTTGTTCGCGCGCAGTTCAAGCACAACTTGCCGCCGACCAGCATCGGGGGTAAGATCAGATGTATGTTGTATCCGAGCAACATCTAATAACGCCAGAGCGCGCTTGAGAGATTTAGCCAAACACAGTCCTAGAATAATATTAATACTTGAATTACTACACTTAGCCTAAACAACTACTATAACTACTACTACCACTACCACTACGACTACTACTTCTATTCTAAAATTGATTCTTCCACGCTTGGACGAACACTCTGCCTTGCGTCAGCAGCGGCGGCGTTCGTTGCAACTCCTCTCGAAACACGTCGAAATCGTATTTTTCCAACTTTTCCAACCACCTCTCCGTCGTCGTCGCTTGCAACAGTAATTTCGCCATGTGCGGGTACTTCTCGCCTAACTTATTCTCCGTAAAATTCCTTCTCGCCGCGGCTAAGTGCCCGACTGCGGCGCTCGCGATTTTATGCGTCACGTTTTTAACGCGTTCGTCTCCGACTTTACCTTCGTACACAGTCTCCGCGCTTATATTCTCCTCCGCTAACAAATCCATCGGAAAATACGTCTTCCTATTCCTCGCGTTTATCTTCGCCCCTCTCAAACTGTTCGTGAGACCAATCGCGGTCCCTAAGTGCGACGCCACGTGATCACTCGCCATCGACCGAATATTCTCGCAGTCTAAAGTCACCAACAAAAAATTCCCGTGCGTTTCTCTCGCGAACAGTTCTAAATCCTTCGTCGCGTCGAACGCGTTCGATCCTTTCTCCACGTCCTCCATTCGTGCTTCGATCGCTCTTTTAATCCACGTCACGTATCTCGTCTCGTTAAACGAAGGGTCGGATCCCATGACTTCTTTCGCGTGCGTCGCGACCGCGTTTATACATCTCGCGATCGGATGTTCCGGAACGCGCGGTTTTTTCCTCCTTGTTGTTGGTGTAAACATGCTTTCCAAATGGTCCATCCACCATCGCAACTTTACAAGCGCGATATCTTTATTCTCTTCTCCTCCTGAATGTGTGCCAATCCCGGCGGTTTCGCAGTTCAACGCTCTCAACGCTAACGGTCCGGCGCGTTTTGAGGCGTCGATGGCGTTCGTGCACAGGTAGGTTTCGTAATCGTTTTGGCGTAATGTCGCGGCGCAGTGACGGAAATCTTCCCGCAACTGTGCAATTTTAGTATTCTCATCAGAGTCGTTGTTTTTGTTGTTCAAAGTCGTTAAAGTTCTTCGAAAAGAGGATGATGATAACGACGAAGAAGAAGACGCGCTGCTGACAAAAAAGCGACGACTCCCGACAAAAGAAACCAGCGCGCGATGACTTCGAGAAGACGACGACAACATTAGTGACGAAAGTGCATCACACTCTTCTTGAGGGAAAAAGAATGAGGAAAAAAACGGTTGTCTTTTTTCAAGTCTTTTTTCTCATCACATGTATAATAATAATAATAATAATAATAACAATAATAACATCATATAGTATATATATCTTTTACTACTACTACTACTCTTACAAGCTCATCAAAACCTCTCGTATGGCGATGACGTCCGCGTGGTCGTCGCCTAATTGTTGTTTTTGCAGAACCAACGCGCGTTCTAACAACGGCTTACCTTTGTGCGTTTCGCCTAAATCTAATCTGCAAATCGCCAAGTCGGTGAGCGTTTGAACGGAACTCGGATGGTCGTCGCCAAGGGCGTTTTCTTGGATGCGCAAGGCTTGTTCGTATAAAGGGACCGCGCCGAGGTAGTCTTCTTGGTCGGATTTCGCGGCGGCGAGGTCGACGAGAACGCGCGCGTACTCTGGATGGCGGGTGCCTTTGGTGACGGAGAGCGCGGAGAGTTCGCGTTGGAGTTCTTCGATGGACGGGTAATCGTCTTCGTCTTCTTCGTCGTTGGAATCATCATCGGAGTCATCTTCGGAATCGACTTCGGGTTGTTTTTCTCCTTCGCGCGGACGAGAGAATATCGCTTTATCGGTTTCACTCGTGGCGCTCTTCTTCTTAAACTCAAACGAGTTTGACGGCGCTTCGAATACTTTCGAAGCCGCTTCTTTTTCTACCACTACTCTACTACTACTCGTTTGATTCTTCGTCGCCGACTCACTCGGTTTCTTTTTCAAGTCGATGATTAATTCGTCGTCGTTCGTTTTTTTGTTATCCTCGACTGATGATACTTTTGCATCTACCGCGCGTTCGACGGCGTCGCGAATTGAACTCTTCAACGTTTTCGGTAGCTTATCGCGCACTTTGCTCCTACCGGTAAACGTCCCGATGAACGCCAACGATTCTACCGCGGCTTTCCTTACCTCACCAGAATTATTTTCCAAGTTTTCACAACAAAACGTCAACGCTTTAGACGCAGCGTTGACCGCGTGCACACCGTGAGACGTGTTCATACTGAAACTAGAGCAAATCAAGCCGAGCGTTTCTAAGCGCTTGACCATTGCGCGCGGGGCGACTGGTTTTGACGAGGCAGACGAAACGATCGAAGACGACGACGAGGACGAGCGGCCAGAGGACCCTTTCCCTTTCCCTCCAGAGCTACCGACTTTCTTCTTTTGCGCTTCGACTATCTTCTCTAAAATGATGAACGATTCGTGCTGTTTTTCCACGGTGGAGGCAACGTGCGCGAGCGTCTCTTTCGCCGCATCTCTCGCCCGCGCGTGCGCTTCGGCTAAACGTTCGAGCAGGAAAGGCACAACTTCAATGGAAAGAACAGCCGAGACGTTCGTGCTACCGCTACTTTTGGCGTTAAAGTTTGTTTTTTCGCAACAAAACGTGCACAGAATTCGGAGCGTTTCGCACGCGCGAATGAACGCCGATGCTATTTTGTCGCAAAGACACTTTTGCGCCAGAACGCGACAGACCGAGACGAAGAATTGATTCGTATCCTCCACGGTAACACTTTTTGCACTGAGTAGAACCGTGTTCATTTCAGTCAAAGCGGCGTCTCGCGTGCGCCATCGTTCGCTTTTGATTAGTCTCGCAACTACATCCGCGCTAAACATAGCGAACATCGGTTCCATGTCTCTTTCTTCGCTCGCGGAGAGTTGCAACGTTTCTTCCTCCTCCTCGGTGGTGGTTGTCTGAGGAGTGCTGTTCTCCCCGTGCTTCATTATTTCCGATCCAAGAGAGGAAAATCTACTGACTGGAGTGAAAGAAGATCCGCCGTCGCCGTCGCTGTTCCCAGTTTGTAAACCTGGCGACGTCGGCGGAGACTTTGCGCGACCACTCGCGCGTGCAGGGATCTCATCGTTCGATAACCCAATAGCGCTGGCGTCGTCGGGCCGCGTGTTTGTGTTTTCGGAAAGCGGAAACTGCGCGGCAACACTCTTCCCTTTCGCGCCGCCGTCGTCTGTGTCAAAATCGAACGACTTATTAGTCGCATTAACGACGATCTCGTTTCCATTCTCGTCGTTTTTCACGCGCATGCCTAAGATTGGACTACTCGCCGCGCTATTATTATTGTTGTTATTTTGATGCGTCGTCGTCGTGCTTTTCTCAAACGCGTCGAAATCCATCTTTTCAATTTCAGCTTTTAACGTTTTCGCCGTGTCATAATCTTCCAACCTGACCGCGTTCATTTTCTTCGCTTCGAGAGCAGCTACCGCGGCACCAAACTTACGCAAACGACTCATCACGTCTCTCAATCGCTTCGCTTCGTCGTAATCTTCCACTTCCACTGCTTTTTGTTTCAACGCTTGCGTCTCTTGGATTCGTCTGGCTGTTTTCGCGTCGCACGGCGCGTTTTCAAACATCGGCGGCGACGTGAACGTGGTATTCGTCGTCGCGTTGTTTTTTCGCGTCGTGGTGGTAAACGAGGACGACGGATGCATCGAGCGTGCGTTTGAATTCACAATTTTCGCCTCCGGTGTTCTCGCGGCCGCTGTAAAAAGACTGTTGTTGGCGTTGTTGACGTTGGCCATTTTTTGCTCGAGCGTCATCCCGATAATCTGAATCTTCGCGATGCCAATCTGCTTGTGTTCGTTCTTCTCGTTCACGTACGCCTCGTCAAACTCTAGCTTCAACCCAACGCAGTTCTCTGCCACTAAATGTATCGTCTTCAACTCTCTCGCGTAAAAATTACTCTCTCTGTTCTCCGTAAACGACACGTACCCGAGCTTCTTCGTCTCTTCTGTACCGGTCTTTTCGTTCACCGTTACCGCCGAGACGTGTACTTTAGAGGCGATTTTATACGCGTGCGAGGTGAGCAACAGTCGATGTACCGTCGCTTTTTTGTTCAACAGTTTCAATATCAGCGTTTGTTTATCGTTTTGAGTCGGATTTTTTCTCGAGCACCACCCTGCGGATGTTGATGCTCCTCCGTCGTTGGATTTTCCTCCTGTTTTCTTGGGGTCGTTCTCGGTCGTCGTCGGAGGTGAAGAATTTTGAGTCATCTCTGTCGTTGTTGATGTTTCACCATCCAAAGCCGGCGGTAAACGCTCCTCCAGATTCGCCGCTTTGGCGTTTTCATCCTAACAGTAATAATAATAACAAGAAGAGAAGAGTGAGTCATCATAACGCGCAAAATACATACATATCTACTACACACAAAAGTCAACATTTTTGAATAATTTCCCCCGTTGTTTTATGTTGTTGTAACGCAATGAACGAAACGACGGGGGTAAACGCGAGACGAGAAAGACGAGAAAAAGAGTAGGAGGAGGTGTAAACGCGACTGGTGATGAAAATAAGAATGATAGTACCTCGCTCGTCACCGAAACGACGGTAAACGGAAGTCGAAAGGAAGTGGTGGTCGTTGGTGTCGGTAATGTCATCCTTCTTCTTTTTTTCTGACGAAAATGAAGCAAAACTGTTGCAACGTTTTAATAAATGGTATTATTAAAATCCTATACGCTATGCGCTATTATATGCGGTAGAAGCGGCGGCGGCGTGGAATTCGTCGACGATTTGCCCTTTGTCGTCTTTGTCGTTGGGGTCGTCGCCATCGAGGAGTGTATTCTCGTCGTCGCTTCGGGTGGGACTTTTATCGTAGTCTCCCGTTGGCGAATCTGACATCATGGTCGAGAAGAAGTTTCGGACGACTTGCCAGCCTTTACTGTTGGACGTTTGGGTTTCCTCCGTTTTTGAAGTCGTCGTCTTTTCGGCGGCGGAAGAAAAAAGCATTCGTTGCCTTCTCTCCTTCTCTTCTTCTTCTTCTCCGAATCGAGGCGCAGCGTTGGCGAGCATTGATTGTTTCTCTTTCTTGTTTTTTGCGCCTTCTGCGACGCTTCGTTTGAACTCTGAACCGGGTGAAAGCACTCCTCGCGTTGGATGATGCCGCGAGGGCGAATTCATCAAGTCGACGCTCGTCACGCGACGGAACCTGTTGGCCACTTCGTACACAGTTTCCATTCGTTCTGCTTTCATTCGTTCGCAAATCTCTAAAATCGCGGATTCGTACACCATCGGTATGTGATCGGTCATCATTCTCGTGCTTAAAGGAATGTCCGTGAACGCTGTCGCGTGTTTCGGTTGCGCCACAGGACGTTGGCTGGACAGTCGGCGCAAGTGAATCACGCGTCCTGGTTGCACGAGGAAATCGCTTCCCGAATGGTCGCGAAGTTCCAATCCGCTCTGGTCGCCTAAATCTTGCCAGCTTGTTTGATCCGAATCTCTCTTCTTCGATTTTTCCGCACCTTCGGTACCACCGTTCGTCGTCGTCGCATAGTCCGCACTTTCGTCTACCTCGCCGCCGTCGGTTTTATTAGCTTCGCCGTTGCTATTTCTATTCGTCAGCTCTATTTGTTCGCTAGTGGTTTCGCTAATGCTATTGCTTCTGCTTGAATTTTGTAATCCGTTGGCAACTTCGCGAAATGCGCCTCCGATGGACTTCAGCATTGGTTGCGCGGGAGAGGCGGCATTTAATCGTCTCAGAAGTCGGCGCACGGAGGCATAACATAACCTCGGAATGACATCTTTCCCAGCGACAACCGACGTCACGTAGTCTTGACACTTCAACGATAAATCCAAAGTAACCACCGCCGGCGAGGCGAAGGAAACGACCGTGCAGTTATGCATGACAGACGCAATAGCGCCTTCGCTGTTTGGTAAACCCTCGACACCTTTTTGCGCGGCGCTTATGACATCAACGTCACCAGATCGTAAAAGCATGGCGACGCACACGGCGACAGCCGCACCCATGGAGTGTCCAGTGAGTAACACTTTGAAATCTGGATTTTCGTAACACGCTCTCGTCATTTGCGGCAATCTCGTGGAGATAATTTGCCACGCAGACATGACGACGCCGCTGTGCGCGAACCCTCCGAGGAAAGGCACAGACGTCGAGCACGCATCCGTGATGAAATCACTTCCATTCGCGGTACCTCGAATGGCTAAGACCACCAATTTCTCGTTTCGGTCGACGGCGACGTACGATGCCGGAGAGAATTGTAGCGTTTCCCAATCGGCGACTAATATATCTTCCGGCGAAACATTCGCGTGTTTTGCTGCAGTTTCCGTAATTTTGTCGTGCAAAACGTCCGGATCTTTCTCGTTTTGAATCTCTACGTGTTTCGCAAACGTCGCAAACTTTTCCTTATTCGAAGCGTTCATGAGCAAAGCAGAAAGCGTTCCGTACGCGGCAGACGCGTGTCGTAACGCAGGTTTTAATTCTTCCATAGCTTCCAGCGATACTTCTCCGTCTCTTCTGACGGAGATATTGTTAACGCTAGCGTTACCACTCGCGTTGGCGTTGTTGTTATTGTTGTCAAAAAACAACGCCTCGTCGTGCATTTCGTCTTCGTCGTCGCCGTATAAATACTGTTTCGATGTCTTCTTCAATCTCGCCTCCGCGCGTTGTTCTCTCCACAGCATAACACCCGCGATTGGGTCAAATATCGTCATACCTTCAACACCCAACGGTTTCAACTCTTTCATGAGCATAGTCATCACTCGAATCATTGCGCGATTAAACTCGACGATTTCCCACATGGACGAAGGGATAGTCACACCGGAGACTTTCTTCAAATCTTGTTTCTTTCTGAAGTTGCTACTTCCACCTTCTTTCTTTATCGGCGTCGACGTCGGCGTCGGTGTTGGCGTCGGAGCTCCTAATTTTTGCGCGGTTTCTACTTCTCCTCCTTCTTTCTTCATCATCGTCGTCTTCTGCGCCTCTTCCTTGGCCTCTTCCTCGAGCGCGAGCAAGACGTCCTCGGGAATTTCAGAAGGATCTCTCGAGTGCGTCGTCCTCATGAGCGTCTCGTCGTCCATCTTTTCCGGCAACACTGGCAGCGTTCTTCCTTTCTCGTCTTTTGCCATGATGACATTTGACGGCGCTCGCAAGACGATCCCGCCCGGTAACTTCTTCGACGCGTTCGTCCCTTTCGTCCTCTCTAAAACCGTCTCAATCGTTGACTTTTCTGTTTTTTCGCTCTTCTTCTCGCCGCCTTCTCCGCCACCGCTATCTTTCACTTCTTCCGTACTCGTCGACACCCACTTCGCGCCTCTCGGCGGCACGAACCCGCCCAAATCGTCAAACAAATAATCTGCGGGATTCTCGCCGTAGCGGTCCGTCCCGAATTGAAACAGCGAAAACCCGCCGCCGCTGCCGAAGCCGCCTTTCTTTTTCTTCTCCTCTACTTCTTCCTCCCCGTTGTCTTTTAATTCTGCTTCTTCTCTGAACAACTTTTCCAGTCGTTTCAAGTTTGGCGAGCATCCGTTCGGCCTTTCCTCGAAATCCTCCAAACCGTCCTCCTCTTCGTCTTTGGTGACCGATTCTGGTTCGAACGCCATGAACTTTTGAAACGCGTTTTTCTTCTTCGTCTTCTCATTTTCGGTACCTTCCGATTTCTCGAAGAACGATCTGAACGAAAAGTTCGGCGTCACGCTTCTCTTTTGCTCCTCTTCTTCGTCTGCATCCTCCCGCCGACGCGCAAAATCCGCAGCTTCGTCTGAGCTCATTTTTACTCAAACGTGAGGCAAAAGAGCGGCTAGAAAACAACAACACCCATCTCGCTCATCTCCCTCCTAAACGCGTCGTCGTTTACCTCTCAACGCTCTTTTCGTCGTCGTCGTTGCGACGCTTTCCTCCTCTCTGAATGTGATGCTTTGCGTCGTTGCGAATGTGTCGCGAATGCGAAAATTTATGACGATTCAAGTAAGGAGTTGCCTCTCTAGTGGTAGATTTTTACTACTAAAATAATCGCTATACTATACTACGCTAAATTCGCCTATTCTCTCTACTGTTATAAAATATCTTTACAGGAACCGAAATATACGCCAACCATTGCGTCTCTGGTGGTCACCTGCGCGTGGTTGTGATGATGATTGGCGTGCCAAAAACCGTAGGCGTGGTGTCTCGAGGCGAGAAGTTTCGCCGCGACGACTATTTCGCCTTCGATGGAATCGGTGAGCTTGAACTTTCGAGCGAGTTCGGCTTCGACGAGACGACTGGTTACGGTGCACGAAAGTTTGTACGTTTGTTGTTGGTGGAGGTGATGGTCGTTTACGTCGTCGTCGTTGGTACGCGCGAGGAAAAACTGTTTTGCCACGTTCAGCTTAGGACGAAAGGCGGAATCTTTAAGCTGTTTGGCGAGCTCGAAAGAAAGCGTCGAGCCTTTCTGTGGGTCTGCGCGTCGAAGCGCGAACGTACACGCTCGGTGTTTTTCAAATCGTTGCTGCTGGTGAGACTCGACGATCTCACCGGGCTTTATTCTTCCTCGGCTCTTCTTTTCTCGAAGATTGACGGTCGCCGTCGTTTGCGTTCGCGTCTTTTTCCTTCTCGACGACAGGATTTCTTCCGGTGTTTCCTCCGGATCCGGTGGAGAAGTATCCTCTGTGACACTACTCGTCGTGTGCGTGAAGCTCGCTCGAATGCTTTTCGCACTGTTTCCGTTTGAGTCAATCGATAGGCGTTGCGCGAAACGAATCTTGCCCGCGTTGTTTTCCAACACGTCCTTTTCCGCTCTACACGAGAGAAGCGCTTTTTTCGTCCCGTTGGAAACGTTCGAGTGCAACACCAATTGTTCGTCAAAACTCGGCGGAGTCACCATCGTCGACGATAACGAACACACGCGTGAAATTAACGAGTGCACGGGCGCGTACCCATTCGAGACCGTCGCTTGAACGCTCGATTTCGTCGGCGTCACTCGCACCGTGGCGTACGTTTTAAGCCGTTCCCGTTTTTCCTTGTTGTTCAGAGTATTCGCTTTTTGTTTCTCGTCTTCTTCTTCTATTGGCGGTGGTGGTGGTGGCATGAACTTCACCCCGACTACCATCTCGTCGTCGAGTATGCTCATTACGTTTCTTTTCGCGTCTCCTTTCTTCTTTATCCTCCTCTCGCGCTTTACATCGTTTCCGTCCTCGTACTCGTCCTCTTCGTCTATCCCAACAACCACCAACCTCGACCGCTCGGCGAACACTTCCACCCGATCTTTCAAATTCCGCCCGACAAAGAACGACGAGGGTATCACGTTCGCGACGACTTGCACGTCTCGCATGCCGTTCGTCTCGTTCCCGATAAACTGGGCGCGAATTTTTACGTTTGGTCCCGCTTCGCCCGCCACGGATAAAACGACAGACTTTTCATCCAGCGACCCGAGCTGTTTTCTCGTCGCATTCGTGCTCGTCTTCTCGCTCTCGTCTTCAGGATTTTCCGTCTCTTCCTCTTTCTTCTCGCCGCCAGTAGTATCGTTGCCGTTTTGTTGTTGTTTTTTATGATGTGGAAAACCTTTCGGTCGTCTCTCTCTCCGTTCGTTCCTAATATCCGCCGCCGCGTAAGGCGCTACGCTGAAAATGTCCTCGTCGCTTCCCCCTAATATCGACGACGACGACGACAAAAATGCTGGTTTTATTGGTCTCTTCGATTGCGCTTCCATGTTCCACGCGAAAACCGTGCCTTTTCCGCTGCTTTGACTTTTCGCGAATAAGACAGTATTTTCAGTTCCATCCTTTCTTAGGAAAGGGTGTTGTTGTTCAAGTTGTTGGTGTTCAAAGTCTTCGACGCTCCTCGCGACCAAAACGCGTTCCAGAGCGAGCTTGGACTTCCCCGCACCCATTAGTATATCGAGTTAAATGTTTTTAAGACCCTCTTACTCTCTACACGCACGAATCAGAGCTCTTCTAGGTAATCATAGTTTCGCATCATCTCATGATGAGATTGGCCCCCGGGGTCAAGTTGTAACTGTTCTCAATCGTATTCGGCGGATGACACTTCACCACGGCATCTCTTTTCTCGCAACACGTACTGCTAAACTATTCGTCGTCGTACAACACGTGATACTGAAGGTCTCTCTTTTGCGTACGTGTTGTGCTTCTTCATTCATGCGCGACGACAGAGTGTGTAACTGTTTTTTAGTCTGAGGAAAAAACGTCAAACATTTCCATTGGATTTTATCCGGAATCTGTTTGTTGTTGTGTGTGTCTTTCATTCGGAACACATCATTCTCCGGGTCTTTCTGTCTTCTCGCCAAACAACACACTCCGGGTTCGAGAAAAGCGCTGTTTTTTGTTGCTTTTTGTCGTAATAAGGAGGAGTGTGTGTTAGTAAAGCGCGAGGAAAATCATCGTAAGCCTCTTAAACAACAACGACTTAAAAGTTTCTTCTCGAGCGCACAAGAGATGAAAGGATTTCTTTCGAAACTCATACGGTTGAAGAAGAAGTCGTCCAAAGGTGGTGGTCATGTAGAAGACCACCACGTTGTTGAAACGACGACGACGACGACGAAGAAACAGAAGAAAAAGAGTCAAAACAACGACGATTCAGCAGACGATGATTCATCAGACGAGAACAACAACAACAACAGACAAAAGAGGAAGCAACGAAAAACTGCACAAAAAATCCGCGAGAAACAAGCGCACGCGATAGAACGAAGCGCGAACAGCGTACGAGCGATATCAGGACTGGCGAGTGGGAGCATGCGTTTACTCCCGAATAAAAACGGCAAGAAACCAATCAGCACGAAAACGAACGTGCAAGGTATGGTTGTCGGGTTAGCCGCGCTCGGGGTGGCGCGGAGTATGGCGGAGCGTTCAGTCGTCGCGAAGAAGAAGAGGAGGAAAGAAGGAGTTAGTAGCGAAGAAGAAGAAGAGGAAGAAGAGGAAGAAGAGAAAAGAGCGAGGAGCACAACAAACGGGACGACGGTAAAGTTCGCGGCGATGATGGCGACGTTTATAGTCAAACCAGTCACCTTCACCGGCGCGTTCGTGTTGCGAGAGGTGTATCGAAGCGCGTTGGCGTTGTTAGGGGAGACGAATAAGGACGACGGGTCTTCTTCTTCTTTGAAGAACGGCGGCGGCGAGTCGGTGTTAATGACGCCCCCGTTGACTCCAAAAACACCCAGAAGTAGTCGACAGAGCGTGAATTCGAGTCATGACGACGACGAGGATGAGGATGTAGGAAAGAGTGCGAGCGACGCTACAAAAGGTGATACCAATAAATGTTGCTCCAACTGCGGCGTGAAAATAGCCAACGCGTTGCGATGCGCGAGGTGTCGACAAACGTGCTACTGCTCTCAAGAGTGTCAAAAGAGCGAGTGGAACGAGCACAAGAAAACTTGCGTTCCATCGCCCGAGTTGTTGGAAAACACTCGACGAGCGAACGAGGAAGTGCGCGAAGCGACTGTGAACTGGGACGGCACGTTCCAAGCGTCGACGAGTTTGTTCCAAGCGGTGAAACATTTGACGAAATTCGCGAAAAGATGTGGCGATGCGAAAAGTAGCGGCGACGCGTTGTGGATTTCGCTCATATTGTTTGCAAACGAAATCGATTCGTATGGAGAAATTAAACGGGAAGATGGGTGGCGAGACGTTACGTTCGATCAGCATTTGGAGACGTGCGAAGCGGCGGCGAGAATTGTCATGCGCTCGGAATTTTTAGAAGGCAGTAGTAACGAAGTTGATAGTAATAGCGATTCCGAGGAAGCCAGAAAGGCAAAGAAAGCGCGCGCGCGAGCGTTGGCGCGTTTAGCTTTGGGTACGTGCGCGCTTCGCGGCGCCAAGAGGAGCACGAAAATCGCTTTGGAAAATTTTTACGACGCTCGCGAAGACGCCGTGAGATGTAAGTGTCCGTTCTTAGCCGCGGAGGCGTGTCGACGGATATGTTCCGCGCACTTGCGCACGGGGAACTTTTCGTCGGCGTCGATTGCAGTTCAGCAAGCCGTCGAGTTTGCAAAGCTAGTCGCAGAGAAGCAGAAGAAGGAGAATGCTACCAACGAAACGACGACGATGTATTACTACTATCGTTTGTTTCACGCGGATATTCACGAAAGTCTCGAAGTGTGCGTTTGGCTCGAGCACTTAAAGTCGTCGCGAGAATATTTCGGTAATAACAATACCACGCCTCGCGAACCGAGCGAACGCGCGCATTTCTTAGCAAAAGATGATTCCTACCTCGAAAAGAAGAGAGCGTCTAATTTGAAAACCGTCGCCATCGGGGAAGCGTTGCTGAAACGCGAGGAGTTAGAAAACGGCGACAACGAGAAGAGCGAGCGCGTCAAGCAAACGGTCTATTTTATTCTCGCAGAGACGTATCACGAACTCAACGAGACGAAGAAGTGCGAAGCGTGCGTGCAAAAAATCCATGGAGGAGCAGGAAATGCTTTCAAATGTGCCTATTGCGACGAGCGCGTTGTTCTCTCAATCGGAGAAGAGATGGATGAAGGTCAAGGGACTTCTGTTTTACCTTGGCAAATGGAATATCGCACGTGCATAAATCCTCGCTCGCCGCATATTTTCCACACCAAGTGCGCGCATGGATTGAAAGCGCCGCATCGGAAGAAACACGAAGCGTGCGCGTGTTGCCAACTTTGCGTGAACGAGAAGAATTTTGAATTTTGAAAGAAGAAAATTCTCTTCTTTTTTATTCAGAGCGCGACATGACGCAACTCACGCAAACACCCACGAAAAGGTACGCGCGTGATAATCTACAGACCACATCGTTCGGCATCGCTTCGTTTCTTTCTCTCTCTCTCTCTCTTTCTCTCTTCCCGTCTCCCTTTGACGATTGGACGATATATACATTCACTGACCTCGCGTTATTTTGTTTGTATTCTATTTATAGCAGCGCCTCCCGAACCGGTTCTTCGGCGTCTTTGGAACTCCGCAACGGCCGTCTCGTCGCCATCGCGCACCACATACCAAAGACAGGATACACGGCGATAAATTCGTACGGGCACAAACCGCGTTTCGTTTCGGAAACGACATCAAAAACCGAGCAAAAAGCGTGTTTCGCCGCACCCGCGAAGAAAACGACGTCCAAGCCGCTTCAAAAATACCACCCCTGGGCGGCGCGCAATCGCCCAAAACAGTTCACCGAAAACGTCGTCGGTCGTCGTTTCGGGTTCACCTCCGCGAGTGCATCGAGTAAAGAAACCTACCGAGGTTCTAGTCAAGTCTGTTTAGGCGACAAGAGTATCAAGAACACCTTCCAAACGACCAATCGAGCGTTCCAACAAGTCTCCGTGAACTCGCGCTCGTCCAAGGAGAAAAGCTTAGCGATGATGACCAATCAAGGCATAGCCTCGGACGTGGCCAAGCGTTTACACGCGAAGTTGATGCCGAAACCAGAACTCGAGACGACTTTTTAACAATAGTACTGTGATGTGTATGTGTATACTTAGAACTACAAATGAGCTAATGTTGAGTACGCGTGTGGTACCTTAAACTTTGAGCGTAACGATACCTCTTCTTGCACACATTACACTCGTACGGTTTCTCGTTCGTGTGAATACGCTTGTGCCTTTGCAAACCAGTAGATGTAGTAAAACGCTTCTCGCACACATCGCATTCATACGGTTTCTCCTTCGTGTGAATACGCATGTGAGCTTTCAAAGTACCAGATTGACGAAAACGCTTCTCGCACACATCACATTCGTACGGTTTCTCGTTCGTGCGAATACGCTTGTGCTTTTTCAATTGACTAGATGTACGAAAAGCATTATCGCACACATCACAATCGTATGGTTTCTCGTTCGTGTGAATACGCATGTGGTCTTTCAAAGCACTAGAATGACGAAAACGTTTCTCGCACACATCACATTCGTACGGTTTCTCGTTCGTGTGAATACGCATGTGGGTTTGTAAATGACCAAGGTGACGAAAAGCTTCATCGCACACATCACATTCGTACGGTTTCTCGTTCGCGTGAGTACGCATGTGTATGGCCAACTGTGATGGATATCGAAACAGCTTCTCGCAAAAATCGCACTCGTGCTCTCTCTTTCTCTTCGCTCCTTTCCTAACAGTTATCTCTTCTTCTTCTTCTTCTTCTTCTCCCTCTTCTTCTTCGTCTTCTTTTTGTATCTGATGATGATTTGCCTCGAGATCATCCTCCTCGTCAGGAATCCTCAAACACAACACCAAAGGTTCTTCTTTCTCTCCCTTCAAAACCGTCCTCGCGTTCACCGCGCGTTTGGGATGTGGATTCTTTCTTCGTCCCATAGTATTATCAGTGTGCGAGACTTTAAAAGAGAGTCATGTGAGGTTGAAGAATAACGTATCGCATGTGTGATGTGATCAGAGAGGAGGAGGGAAAAAAAAGTAAAGAAATTGAAAAAATGGCAGTCACTCAAAAAACGAAGGCTTTGAAAAATATATAAAATCCATCTCTCCTGTAACTGTCAGAAGATACCAAAAACTACAGAAAAAGAATAAAACTGTCGTACTCCTGAAAAAGAAACCTTTGCGCGCGTATCACACTACTTAAAGAGCGCACGAAAAACCCCAGACGCGAACAAAAGCGCTCGTTGTTCAAAGAGAGTGCATCTTCGTCGTCGTTTATCGAAAGACGCGCGCGAGTTTTTCGCGTTTGGGAGAAGAGATTTTAGTGCAAAAATCTCCCTTTCTGCTGACGAATTTCCGAAAAAAAAGTCAGAGATCGAGAGATATGTTCGCGTCGTCGCGTAAAGCTTTACCTTTGCTCTCGTGGTTTTTGTTCATCTTCATCGCGTTTCATCACGTGTGTCAGAAAGCACACGCGATGAAAGAATCCACCACGATTTCTCTCTCCTCGCAAACGCAGAAGCACGATATGTTTGACACCTTTGGATTCGACTCGAAATCGAGCTCGATGACGTTTCAGAAATTAAAAATGAAAATTTTAGGCAGAGAAGACTCCGCGACGCCCGCGCGGCTTCCAAAAGTCTACCTGAGTTTGTGTCCTTTGAATGAAAACGCAAACTTGGCAAACGAGGCGTCTGCAAGCGATGCGAACGGCACTTGGTGCGAAGTAAGCGTGGGGAAGTTGAACGAGACGAACGCGTGTCGATTCGTGGCGTTCGCCGGAGAGGAGGAGGAGGAGGAGGAGGAGGAGGAAGAAGAGGAGGCGATAGGAGAACGACGAAGGAGAAGCGGTAGGAGAAGAAGTTTACTCACTGGCGGCGCGTATGGCGATGGTGATGACGGGAATGTGGTGTTTGAAAAAGAATACGCGCCGATGCAAATCAAAGTGAACGAAAAGAAAGTGTACGACATCGCCTTTTTCACGTGCGATTCAAAAGGTACAACGATTGAAATAGACGTCGCATACGAGACTTTAAACGGTGGGAAACACCACTTAAGCACCACGTGGCAACCATTAGTGAGCGTCTTTTTGTACATCTTGTTGTGTTACGTGATTTTCTTCATGTTGCAATTGACGCACACGATGTCGATGTGCGCTATATATCGCAGTCAATCCGTCATATCCGCGTTGCACTACGCAATGTGGACGACGCAAGTTATGCGAATGATACATTTGAGTATGTCCTTTAACCATTTCAATTACATCGACGTAAATGGGACTGTAAATGATTCTTTTTATCATGGCGTTATCATCTGTTCGAGTTTGAAGGAAATGACGTTTTGGACGTTGTTACTCGCCATCGGCGGCGGTTGGCGAGTGACGTCAAATCGAGCGTCGAGAGAGCGGAAGATCATCGGTGGTGTGACTATGTTTATGATATTCACAACTAATCTAGTCGGTCAGATGAATTTAGGCATACGAACGGTCTATTTCGTTTACGCTTTGACGTATTGTGGCGTCATATCAATGACATTGTATGTGAGCTCGAAAACCATACGAACGTTGCACGAGCAACTCGAGATTTTTCGACGATCTGGGGCAACCGAGGAAGAAGTTGCCAGAGCGCCCGTGAGAACGAAAGAACGAATGTACCAGACATTTTACGTCGCGTTTATGGTGTTTTGTGGACTCAAAATTATGAACCAGATTCTTTCCACGTATTTCGAACGCGACCACGCTTGGGTGCAATTATTCTTCTCGGAGTTTATCGATATGATGCTGTGGTGTTTCTTGCTGATTCTCTTCAGGCCAAAAGACCAGACGTACACGACGTCTTTCCCGGCGAATGGGTTCGATCCTTTTGGGTTCGATGCTTCAGTTCGAGCCGCAGAAATGGGCGTACATCCGCGAGAAGGTCTCACGTATCTTCCGGACATTTACGTCGCCGAGGTATCGGCGGCTTCAAAAATCGAAAGAGAATTTCTTCACCGAACTAGAAATGATGATGACGTCGTGGTCGCCGGAATAGCATCGGACCAATCGTCCGACTCTGGCGGAGCCTCTCGATCGTCCACATCTGTGGATTCTATCGAATTATCCGCTCGAGGCGTGATGTCAAAATCCGCCCCCGCCGAGGAATCTTCCACCTCCACTCTGAGTTCTCTCGCCGACGGCGCCGACGTCGAACAAGGCCTCGCATCCCAACACCATCAGAGCATCAGAGCTCGAATGAACGTCTACGTCATCGAAAACCCACCAACGACAAAACGAGACGGTGCCCCGCTTTCAGAATCCATCGCTTTAGCCATTAAAATCGACGACATCGAAGCGCACCGCGCGCTAGAGAAACGAGAGAGAAGCGTAAATGAAGCCTCCGCCGCCGCCGCGGTATTAGATGAACAGGAAGAACAACACGCAGCGCGCGAGTAGAAGTCAAAACGAGAAAACGATCAAAATGTACTGTTATTTATATTTGTAGATTCTAACTGTTGCATTTACGTGCTATTTATTATTTAGATGGTTGTGAAGTATGATTTCCCCTCATAAAAAGCTGCGCAATTTTCCCTCCTACACTAGAAAAAAGATTTTCACCTCGCGAAGAAGTAAAGAGCGAGGGAGCGCGCAAGAGAGAGAGATGAGGGAAGACGACGACGACGAGTGGAAGAGGAAGAACAACGGCGAGAAGGACTCATCCTCCGTCCATTGGGGGAAAAGAAGGTTCGAGAACGGGGAAGAAAAAATCACGCAAAATCACAAACGAAAATTACGCAAAGAAACGCCGTCGTACCACGGCGGCGTGGACGATGTCACGCGACAACGCATCGAAGACCGAAAGAAGAAACAATCTGGACACAACAGAGGGATCGAATCTTTAAACGAACGGAGGCACGGACGAGGAGGAAAAGGAGAAGGGCGGTTTGATAGGAACAGAAAGAGCGGCGGGAACGGTTTACGAGGATTCGAAGACGAAGAAGACGACGGAGAGTGGGAAGAGACGCCGGCGAGACGAGCAAGGGATAGCGGGAACGAGACGCCGTCTTTGAGGCACCTCGACGATTCCAACGAAGACGACGATTCTTGGACGAATAAAGCAAAGATGGGATCGATTAGACAACCGAGCGGCGGCGGTAATAGAAGGAGCGGGAATAGCAACAGTTCGCATAAGTTTTCCATGCGCTTCGAGGCGGACGACGACGACGGCGACGATTCGGTCGCAAAGAACGTGGTAAAAGCGACGCCTTTGACGGCGACGCCGTCTTGGAAGTCCAACGAGTGGATGATGGAGAAGATTACGAAGAATCAAAATCAATTCGTCAAAGAAGGAGATAAACTCACGGTTGTCGAAAACGAAGACTCGCTGGACGTGCTGGAGAATCAACGGATGGAAACAGAGGCGAGGGAGGAGAATCGATTCGGGAATACAAACAAAGATTTAGATCGCGCGTGGTACGACGACGACGAAGGTGGGGGTGGACACGGCGACGCCTTCGATCCGTTCGGAGAAAAAACAGACGTGAAGTCAAAAGAACGCTTCGAGAGGAAACAGTTGGAGTACGCGAAACGGTTGACCAGAGCGGACGGGTCGTTGATGACGCTAGCTAATTCCGCGCGATTTTCACAAATTCACAAAGACCACGCGACGTGGGAAGAAAACAGAATGTTAACGTCTGGTGTCGCTCGCGTGAAAGAAATCGATTTGATGGCGCAAGACGAAGATTTCGGCGAAGAGAAGGCGATTTTGTTAGTGCACGATACGAAGCCGCCGTTTTTGCAAGGGAAAAGAGCCTTCGCGAAAGCGCAAGAGGCGTCGTTGCCAGTGAAAGATCAAACGAGCGACATGGCGATGATTGCGAGGAAAGGGTCCAACTTAGTTAAAGAAGTTCGAATGAAAAGGGACGAGAATAAAAGTCGCGATCGGTTTTGGGACGTGAAAAACTCGAAAATCGGCGACATCACCGGAACGACAAACGAAGAAGACAAAATCGCGGAAGAACAAAAGATGAAAGAAGATGAGGAAATGCGCAAGCGTGGGGAGAAGAATGACGTCGTTGGTAAAGACGGCGAGATTGATTTCAAAGCGGATTCAAAGTTTGCGGACGCGATGAAGGAAAAATCTGAAGCCCAATCGGATTTCGCCAAGTCAAAAACGATGAAAGAACAGAGAGAATTTTTACCCGTGTATAAGTGCAAAGCAGATTTAATGTCGGTGATTCGCGAGAATCAAATTATTGTCGTCGTTGGTGAGACTGGATCGGGGAAAACCACGCAAATGACGCAGTACATGCACGAGGCCGGGTACACCACGTTTGGTATGGTTGGGTGCACGCAGCCGAGACGAGTAGCCGCGATGTCTGTAGCGAAGAGAGTTTCCGAGGAATTCGGGTGCGAACTAGGTAGAGAAGTTGGGTACGCGATTCGTTTTGAAGATTGCACGAGTTCAGATACAATTATCAAGTACATGACTGATGGCGTCTTGCTGAGAGAAACGCTCAGAGATTCCGATTTGGACGAGTATTCCGCGATTATCATGGACGAAGCGCACGAGAGAAGTTTGCACACGGATGTACTTTTCGGTATTTTGAAGAAAGTTGTCGCGAGGCGAAGAGATTTCAAGTTAATTGTTACGTCAGCGACGCTAAACGCATCGAGATTTTCGGATTTTTTCGGTAACGTTCCAGTATTTAACATTCCTGGCCGAACGTTTCCAGTTGAAATCATGTACAGTAAAACGCCCGTGGAAGATTACGTGGAAGGCGCCGTGAAACAAGCGTTGGCAATTCACATGTCTTACCCTCCCGGTGACATTTTGCTTTTCATGACTGGCCAAGAAGAAATTGAAACCGCATGTTACGCGTTGGAGGAACGTATCGCTGAGCTCGAAGCAGACGCCGAAGGGCAGACGAAAATCCCTCCGTTAGCTGTGTTGCCGATTTATTCGCAACTGCCTTCGGATTTACAAGCAAAGATTTTTCAGTCCGCGGAGAAAGGCCATCGTAAGTGCATCGTTTCTACGAATATTGCGGAAACTTCGTTGACGCTAGATGGCGTGAAATACGTCGTCGATACGGGTTACTGTAAGTTAAGTGTGTACAATCCTCGAGTAGGTATGAACGCGTTGCAAGTGTTCCCGTGTTCTCAAGCGGCGGTGAATCAACGTTCGGGAAGAGCCGGGAGAACCGGTCCCGGAATAACCTATCGCTTATACACAGAAATGGCGTACAAATACGAGCTCTTGTCGACGACTGTTCCGGAAATTCAACGGACGAACCTCGGCAACGTCGTTTTGCTCTTGAAATCGCTCAACATTGAAAATCTGTTAGATTTCGATTTCATGGATCCGCCGCCGAAGGAAAACATTTTGAACTCAATGTACCAGCTATGGATTCTCGGTGCGTTGGATAACGTCGGCGGCTTGACAAAACTTGGTTCGAAAATGGTCGAGTTCCCCGTCGATCCTCCGTTAGCCGCGACTTTGTTGAAAGCCGAATCGCTCGGGTGTTCCAACGAACTCTTAACCGTCATTTCTATGCTCTCCGTCCCTTCCGTTTTCTTTCGCCCGAAAGATCGCGAAGAAGAGTCCGACGCCATGCGCGAAAAATTTTTCGTTCCAGAAAGCGACCATTTAACGCTTTTAAACGTCTATCAGCAATGGAAAACGAACGGTTATCGCAACGATTGGTGCAACAAGCATTACATTCAAGGTAAAGGCATGAAGAAAGCGAGAGAAGTACGCGCGCAGCTCGCGGATATCATGAAGTCGCAAAAGGTGCAGTTGACCACGTGCGGCTCGGATTGGGATGTCTGCCGACGCGCTTTGTGCGCGTCGTATTTTCATCAAGCCGGTCGTTTACGTGGTATCGGCGAATATGTAAACTGCCGAAACGGTATGCCGTGTCATTTGCATCCTTCCTCTGCGTTGTACGGATTAGGTTACACTCCCGATTACGTGTGCTACCATGAAATCGTAATGACGAGTAAAGAATACATGCAATGCGTGACGGCGGTGGAGCCAGAGTGGTTGGGAGAATTCGGGCCCATGTTTTACACGCTGAAGAAATCACACTCGTCGTTGGCGCAGTCGAAAGCGAAGCAAAGAGAAGAGAAAGAGAAGATGAAGATGGAAATGAAGGAGAAAAAAGAGCTCGAAAACGCAGAGAAGAGGAAAATCCAGGAGAAGATGGAGGCGAAGATTGAGAGAGAGTCGAGAAAGATCGTCACGCCAGGAGGAACTGGTTTACGCGCGAGTGGTGCGTCGTCTTCTATTTCCGGTGGTGGCTCGAAGTTTCGAACGCCGTCCTCGAAACGGCCCGGGACGGGTGGGAAGACGCCGAGACGTTTCGGGTTGTAACGCATTGACGTATTCGTATAAATATTTTAGAAATTGTAGAAAGCAGTACGTAGTTAAAAGTTTTAGTAGGAAAAGTAAACAACGCTGAAGCTAAATATTAATATATATAAATCTATGCGGAAACGCTCAACCGTTTCAAGTGTTCCATGAACACTTGCAAACTCACGTCGTCGGTGAAGATTACATCGCTTCCACCGGCGTGTCCGTACGGCGAGCCTTGCGAATTGTGCGTCGCGGACGGGTTCAATTTAGCTAACAAAAATCTCGCCTGCGACCCGTTTTGATCGCAATCGACCAATCTAGGTACCGGGAACCGTTGGTTTAAGATGTAATTCGCATCTTCTTGCGGCATTTTCAACAACTCCGCGAACGCTTTGTGTTCTTCTTGTTCTTGATATTTCGCCTTGCGCCATTGCGCGATGGTGGAGCCGTGGAAAACGACGACGGAGAAGTACGCGTCTAAGAGTAAGATTCTATCCGGCGCGACCGAACAGACGTCCAACAATACCGGTTCAGGAGGCCCGTTGAAGGAATACGCGGTCAATGTCGGTTGAATCATGACTAAAGAATTCAACACGTTTTCGCGCCATAACACTACTCGAAAATACGCGGTTTCGTCCGGCGAGTTGTTGAACACTTGCACGAATTGCGATCGACGCAAGTTGAACATAAACTGCGGAAATAAAGAGAACTGCGGAGCTAGCTGGAAAGAGTGCGGATCTTCTTTCCTATACTCGCCAAAGCGTTGACACGCGCCTATTAATTTTCTATCTAACCACCTCGTCGCAGCTGGGCCGTCCATCTCGTCGTCTTGTTCCATTTTCCACGTCAATTGTCGAGCGATCAACACAGCCGCGGCTTCTTGGTCGAAACCCATGGAGATTTCCGGAATGTTTTGCCCGTTCGTCCATCTGCGAGTGGTGGTGATGACTCTCAATCGAGTCTCACCGGTCGGTAACGTTGACGTGCAGTGAAACTGTAAGAAAAACTGAGGCGCGCTTTGATATTGTTGCGGCTGACCGTAGGGGTTTTGACCGTACCCGCCTCCACTAGCTCCGTCTGGCTTCTCTTTCGCGACCTCAAAAAACACCGCCAAAGTCGTGTTCCTAGTCAGCGCGCACATCTTCCAAGCGGTTGTTCCTCCATACCCAATGCTCACATCCGCGACATTTCCTAAATGTCGTCTCGCCGTATCCAACGCCGCGCACGGACCGACGCATCCCGCAACCTTCACGTCTCTCGAGGTGATCACTTCGAAAATTCCATTCGAGTGCACTTTTAGCGGCGTCACATCGTCCGAGGACGACAAAACGCTTTCTGGACTTGGTTCTGGTTTGTTTTGACTCCCGTATAATTTCACAAACGATTTCTTGAACACCACGTGCGAGAACGATTCGGCTAAAACAACCGCCCCGCCGGTTTTTTGCGCGCACCCTTTCATTTCGGCTAATCCAACCTGATCGAGCGCGCACGCAAACACGTCTAAAGAGTGGCCATTCGCGCACAATTGAGTAGCAATCGCGTCGTATTTTTTCTTTGCTTTTGTAAATAAAGGCGCTTTATCTTGCGCGATATCTTTGTGCGATCGAGTCGCATTTTCCAACGCTTTCGGCACGATGTTACCCGGACCCTCCGTACACGGCCCGCCAACGAACAAGCATGCGCGTGCCGGGTGACCGGAAGGACATCCTAAAGACAACAACGTGGATGCGACGGCTAACGCGGTCCCCGTGGCACGATTATGTCGACTTTGTGGCAACGGCGCGAACGGGTCTCTCGCCAACTCTTCTAAAATCGCCGAGAACGTAAACTCGCACTCAGACAAAGGCACTAAAAACGACGAAGCTGGATTCGTTTGTTGATACGGTTGTTGTTGTTGTTGCTGCTGCATGTTTGGATTTTGATTCTGACTCTGATATTGTTGTTGTTGCGGTCCACCCCCACCTCTCGAAAATGTCAACTGATCCCTAATCTGCGCGGACGTGTGCTCCTTCCCTCCTCTAAACACGTACGATTTCGGACAGTCCGCAAACTGCAACTCGTGCACGTGCACGTGCGTCCCGAACGATATCAACCCGACTAAAGAATCTTCCGGCAACAAACTCAGCGCTTGCGTCAAACTCGCTTTTAAACTCGCCAACTCTTCATCCGACACGCACACGTCCACCAGGAACAAATACGCCGGCGGCGGCGTCACTTTGTTCGGGTTGATCGTGTAATCAATCACCAGATAATTCGGAAACAACTCCGCGGGTAAGTTCTGCTCGGTAATCCCCGCGTAATGCGGCGGAAAATTGTTCCTCGCGTGGCAAAACGGGCACACGAACAGTTTCGAGTTGAAGTCGATTTGCGCGTAGGGGTTCAAACACGCCGCGCACGCTTTACACCGCACCGGTTCGTAAGGCACAACCTAAAGCGTATCGAGAGAAGACGAATTGTATAAAGTCAGAAGGGAACAGAAACGTACGCGTTACGACCAAAAATATGCGCGAGAAAGAGAAAAAGAGAGAGGTATTCATCGGATGTCGATGCGCGCTCTTTTTGCTCTTTTTGTCCGTTTCCTCCCTCTTCTTGGAGGAAATTGGATCCAATTCAATCCGCTCTTGAGTTGTTCTCATAGAGTGAGAGAGAGAGGGAGCACGAGAGCGAGAAGACCGAAACACGAAACGACGGAGCGTCGTCGGCGGCACTGCCCTCTCGCGGGAATAAAGAAAGACCGACGATGATGATATTCTCATCGTCTTAAAAATGTCTTAAAAACGTACCGGCACGTCCTCGATGTGTTTCAGCGGCGTCACGAGCGCGCCTAAAGGGACGACGCATTTCTGCGCCGATTGGCGATCGTCCGGCCACGCGTTTAGGGAGAATCGAACGCCGTCTTTGTTTTCCAGGTCCGACCAACTCGTCGTCATTCTTCTGATAGTCTTTGTCTTCTTTGTCTTAATGAGCAAAGCAACGATTAATTTTGAAGAGTTTCACCCAAAGAACAGGTGCCTTAAGTAAACGGACCAAAAATAAGCAAAAAACGGTTCAATTTACAGACAGAAAAAAACACCAAGAGAGAGTTGACTTTAAGAAGAAGAAGACAAAGAATGGGGAAAAAGATGTCCGGCGCGCAAAAGAGGAAGAAGAAGAAGGAAAAGGAAGAGGCGATCAAAGAGGCGGTCGAGGAGTTGGAGAGGTTAAAGCTCGGGCCGACGAAGATATGGACGGGATTGGTGGTGCATCATAAGGATGTGTTTGTCTCGCATGTCTTGTCGAAATTGAATAGGAACGATCGGTTTTTCTTTTCAAAGGTGAATAGTGAGAGTGAAGATGTGCTTGCGTACGCCGGGGTAAACGTATCGGGATTAGGTTACAAAGTTTACGAATGTTCATCGATTTCGACGTTGGAATGGATGTGGAATCACATGTCCTGGGGAGAGAAAAGTAAAAGTGGAAGAGTGATGGATCAAACCTGGTTTTGCAAGGGAGTTGCTCTAACGAACAAACTCGAATTGCTCAAGTGGGCGAGAGAAGTGAAACATTGCGAGTGGGATGAGTGGACGATTAATAATGCAGCATTTAGAGGTAATCTCGAGATGTTGAAGTACTGCTTCTCTAACGGTTGCCCGTGTGATGAAAAGGAGTCGTGTAAACAAGCTGCTATTGATGGACACCTCGACTGTCTTCGATTTCTTTTCGACAAAGTGAAACCTTCGCGAGAGACGGAAGAAGCGGCACATCAGGCAGCAGGAATGGGTCACACAGATATCTTGAGATATTTCGTTGAAGAACGAAAGATATCTTATAAAGTAAAGCTCGACTGTGTGACAACTGCTGCAAAGTATGGCCGAATCGATTGTCTCAAATACTTAGTCGAAGAGGCGAAAGTGCCTATTGACTACTGGGAACACGTCGCGGGAGCTCGTTACCACGAGCAACCCGAGTGCGTGAACTACTTGCTCGAAATAGGGTGCCCAGAACCAACGGACGAACAATACGCTATGATTGTCGAGATTATAGAAAGGCAGCAAGGCTCTTAGAAGAATTGAGGCAGCAATACCGGCGGAAGACTGATTTAGAGAGAGAGAGAGAGTATGTCATACATTTTTACCTCAAAGTCTCAACAGACCACACAAAATAAAACACAACAAATCATGTATGCACAGTCGTCGTAAACGCGAAGATTCGTTTTGATCATCATCATGAGACAACGACGACAGTTGCTGTTCGCGGACTCGATAAAATCTGCGTTCATGCGACGCGTTTCTGAGACTGTGTCGTCGTCGTTACCATCGAGGAGCATCGACGTCGTTTTAGACGCGAGACAGGAGGAAGTCGTCGAGCGTTTATCGAGTTTGTGCGACGACGACGAGAACGACGAGAATGATAACAACAAGAAGAACAACATTACCAGCGGAAAAAGAAGAAGTAAGAAGAGCGGCGTGTATTTGTACGGATCGCCGGGCCGAGGAAAGACGGTACTCGTGGACAGTTTCAAGGATGCGTTCACGAACGAAGAGAAGAAAAAAATCAAGTCGCTTTCGTTTCGCTCGCTCATGGACGAGATGCACGAGAACTTGATGAAGATACGAAACGTGCGAAATCCAGTGCGAGAGATTGGGAGTCGGTACAAGAAAGCGCACGAGGTTTTAATCGTGGACGAGGTGGAGGTGACCGACGTCGCCGACGCGCGGATCTGGAAGGCGTTCGTGGAGAGTTACTTAACGGAAGACGACTTGGAAAGCGAGAAGAAGAACACGAAGAAGCGGGAAAAGAACGCGAAGAAGAGAAACATATTAGTGTGTACGTCGAATTTTAAGCCGAAACAGTTGTATAAAGGTGGGTTGAATTGGAAGAGTTTGTTGGTGTCGGAGGTTTTGAGCGAACGTTTGGAAGCGGTGTCGTTGGACGGCGAGGAGCACGAGTCGCCAGAGAAATTTCGAGACTATCGAAAAGCTTCGTTCGCCGCAGAAGAAGCATCGGCACGAGAAACCGAGGGAGAGACGTCGTCGTTGTCGTCGTCGTCGATGATTTTCGGGGACGATGCCGACGCCAGTTTACGACTACACTGGGAAAAATTGATGCTTTCTTCGAAGAATAGGTCGAAAAGACACCATCATGCTCTTTCAGATCGATTGGAAAAAGATATACAAAGTGCAGCGACGAGCATCGAGGCGAACGCGAAAGCGGCGTACTTTGATTTCGCCGCTTTGTGTGGCGCGAACGCGAAATGGTCTCCGAGAGATTACGAGAATCTTTCTAAAGCGTACGAATTTGTGTTTTTGGAATCGATACCGGTATTAGACGTCGCCATGCTCGGTGAAGACGTCGTCCGGCGCTTCGTGATGGTTATCGACGCTTTATACGCGAACAAAACGAAGCTTTACTGTTCATCGCCATCGACGAAGAGCATAGCCGATTTGTTCCCGCAATCATCATCAACACCGTCGCGCGAAAACTCTTCCTCCTCGACACCAACGGCAACGACAACGTTCGTATCCAAAACAGGAGGCGCCTCCGGGCGAAACGCGACCATGCTTTCCGAAAATATCGAATGGTCCGCCACCGGTTTAACCAAAGCCTCCCTAGCTGCGTTGTCCTCGGGGAGTTTCACGGACAAATCCAAGCCGAGATGCCAGTCGCGTTTGTACGAGATGAAAACCGAGGCGTACAAAAGAGACCGCCCGGCATAGTAGTAGTAATAATAGTAGTAATAGTAGTAATAGTAATAGTAGTAGTAGTACGCGAGAAGAGCCAACAACAACACACACAAATCGTGCGTGATGGTAGAAAAAAAAGGGAGTTGGCGGCAAAGGGTTTGTCGTTGCGCGTGTATTATTAGACAAAAGCTGCCTCTTTCCTACTGAGAAAAGATGACGTGGAATCGCTTGGATTTTTCTTCACAAAATCCCTCGTTTTTTATCAGAACTCCACACACACGTAAACATGTTTGCCGTTACCACGACTCCCACTTCGCTTTCATCCTCCGCGACGCGAAGCTTGAAGAATAACAAGGCGTCGTCTCTTTCGAAGCGCGCGAAGTGTTCCTCGATTGTTGTTTCTTCTTCTTCTTCTTCTCCTTCTAAGATGGATGAGAAATTCGATCGCCGGGAAATGTTAAAGAACGCGTTGGTCGCCTCGGTTGGCGTCGTCGCGGCGACTCCGATGCCGGTACGTTCGTTCGTTCGTTTGGTTTTACCGATGATCAGTCGCGTTTTTATGTACTTCGTTGTCTTTCGTCTCGATCATCAAAAGGCGGAGAAGGAAACGACGCGAAAGCGCGTTTGTGGGTTTGATCTCTCACTTTTCTCTCCTCTCTCACGCACTCGAAAGGTGAGAAAACGGAGCAAAAATGTACTGACAAAACGTTTTTTTTTTATCTAATCTAACGACCACCAGGCGCTCGCGTTGTTCGGTATCGGCGAAAAGTCGGACGCGAAGTACGAAGAGGACACCAAGGAAGTCATCAACCAAGTTCGTGAAGTTTTGGACTTTCCGATGGGCGCCGACGGGAGAGAACAGTCCATCGAAAAGACGAGAGCGTTGACGAACGAGTGGGTCGCGAGGTACAGAAGATCTGGGGATTATTCCGGCAGACCGTCGTATGGTCTCACGTATTCCGCGTTGAACGCGGTGTCTGGGCACTTTAATAACTTCGGGACGAAATATCCGTTTCCGGCGAAGAGAAAGGATCGAGTTTTTGAGGAGTTGACGAGCGCGGAAACCCAAATTTCCCGAGGTCGCTAAATAGAGAGAGAGAGAGAGAGAGAGATTTATATATTATTATAGAAATGAGATGAAGAAAGAGGGAAGAGAGGTTCTTTGCATTTGCGCTTATAACAACATGTAGCATGTGTTTTATTATTCATTATACCATCTATGCGTGTCATTGTTGAAACCTGACGCTTACGCCACCTGTCTTTCGAACCTTTTTCGATGTGCGTTGCGCGCGAAACTGTCCTCGTACCGCTCTCCTATTTTTAATCGTTGGCTTTTTCAGCCAGTTTTTGCTCTAAATGTTCGCACGCACCCGTCACGAACCCTTTCAAATCTTTCATGAATAACTCACAATCTTCTTTCAGCGCTTTCCTCTCGTTCTCGTCTTCCACTTCCTTCGGTTCCTTCGCTTTCGCGTCACGAATCTCAAACTCGTCGTCGGCGATAGTTTCGATGCTAATTTCCGGCACCGTGAACGTCCCGTCTACCTCAACGTAAACATCATCGTAATCAAAATCTTCGCCTTTCGTGTACGTCGCTTTTATTTCAAATTCCGTCGCTTCCAAATCTAATCCGTGTTTCATTTTTCCTCTCGACAAGACTATGGAACAGTTCCCACTGAGCTTTTTCACACTCAACAACAAGAATCTTCTCCTCCATCCACCTCGAACCTCCTTCGATTTGATGTGCTCTTTTTCGCTCGCGAACCATAACTCATCTTTACACTGTCTCCTCAAAATTTCGTTCAACGTCGTTTCTGCCCACGATAAGTACGAGCGCTCCTCGAACGTTTGCGCCGCGTTCCATTTGCTTCCTTTCACCTTCGTAATCTCTTCCTCCAATCTCAAAGACTCCTCCCGAGTGAGTTGTTTGTTGTTGCCGCCTCCTCCGTCTCCTCCTCCTTTTCCTCCTCCGGGGACGTTGTCCCACCAGTAATGGTAGCCTTTCTTGCTGTTGCATTCAAGGCCGGACATGTTTTCGCGTATTTTCTCGAGTGCGTCAAAGTGGCGATTTTACGTACTCGAAGAGAAAAATTCTTCTTTTGCTTAAAAATATACATACGAGTATTCTACGCTCTAATCCTATACTAAAGCCCGGTGCGTTGCCTTAACCGTTCCCGCGCGTTCCCAACCGAGGAAGCCGCGAAGTTACCCCACGGCCCTCGTCCAAAACCTCTCGTGCTCGTGTTGTGTCTGCTCTCTATCGGCGGCAAGTGTTCGAAACTGGAGTGCTCCGCGTGTATCGGTTCTCGATTTTCACATTTCTTATCCCAACACGTTTCACATAAGATGTAATTTTTGTCCACGCACTGAGAACATTTGAAGGAGTATTGGCCTTTCGGAGCGAGCGGGTCGGTCGTCCATAATCGTCGAGCGCCGGATTCGATTCCGCTTTGGCAGTGGCTACATTTTTTGTTCGGCGCGAGGTGGCGTCGGTTCACGCCGGAATCGGTCTCCGACTCTTTCGCCAGGCGAACGTGAGCATCTCTCGCTTTAATCGCCGGCTCTAATCTTTGCAGCAAGACTCGGCACTTTGTCAACAACTTTGCGTTCACTTCTGGTCTCTGCGTGTCCATCGTTAACTCCACCGCGTCCGCGGTTTCTGTAAATCCGCACGCCAACAAACACTCTCTCGCGAATCTCTTCGACCACACTTTCTCTACAAACGACCCCCCAGATTTCTTCGTCAATTTTCTGTACTTCCCTTCGTTCGGCTGTTCGCTGATATTCCTCAAAATCTTATACAAAACGTCTCTCGCGTCCACCCACTCCTTGCACTCGCGAGCGCTTTCGCACCGCGTCAAATATCTCAAAGGTTTCAAAATCAGCAAAATCTCTTCTCTGGTCACCCCGTCTGTTTTGAACAAGTCCACGTCTAATTCCAACTGAAACGTTTGAAACTGCTCCGGTTCCACCCAACGCGTCTCGTTCGTCTCTATATTTACGTAATACGCCCGGCCTCTCGTTCGTGCGTCTGCTTCGTCGTCCGAACAGAAATGTTGTTCCCAATTGGACATGTTCCGTTTCTTCTTTTCAATTCGGCAACAGAGGCGCTTTCTTCTTCCTCTTCCTCCCTAACAAAGAGGCGCACGGATTGCAACAGTAGCAGTACAAACTCGTAAAGCACAAGGAGAGGAAAATCGGGTACCAAAACGCCAGGAGGAATGCAATCGAGAGTTTCATCGTTTGTTTGGTGCACGTTTTTGTGTGGATTTTCACTCACTTTCCCTCGTTTGAATTTCCCCAAATTAAGGATAGAATTCCACACAATTATAAATAAACTTCTTCATTAAAGAGTTCGAATGTACATCAGCGCATCATCATCATCGCTTCCGATACCGACGACGAATACCGCGAGTCGGATTTTATCCAGCGCTTTCGCGACGTCTTCTTGTTCGGGAAGGAGGAGTTTTAGTGGGAATAAAAATGTACCCAAGAAATCGAATTTCGGGGACGACCCCCGAGGCTCAAATCATGGTCAAAGATGTTTTCTGACGAGAGCGAGCGCATCGTCGTCGTCTCAGGATTCGATGATGACGCCGATTCAACTGCAAGACGTGGCGAGGAAACAGTTCGAGAACCGAGAGCGAAGTCGAGCGCAAATGGTACGTCACTCCTCGTCGTCGTTTACTTTTTCTTTCTTCTCGTTGTGTTTGACCAGAGGGTGTTTGGGAAAATTGTCTGACTCAGCACGAAAATTCTTCTATAATTTGAACCAAAAAACAGGTGGAACAGCGGTTACAAGCGTTTCGATCGGGAACTTTCGAACCGCCGAGACGAGAGAAAACGCCGTTTAATAAACCAACGCCACATTTTTTTAGCGCAGGAGTGATGACGCCGAGAAGAACGGCGTTTTTGGAGTTTGAACGGTTGGAGACGTGTTGAGTCTCTCTTTCTTTCTTCTCGCCAGAGGGAAGCCGAACGAACCGGAAGCCGAGCGAAAACGAAAATGTTGTACCAATACAGGAGTATATATTATTATTATTATTATTATTTAATGCACAGAAGGCGACGATGTACGTTATGTGAGGAGCGCGTGTGTGTGTGTCAGTTTTAGATGCGAGCTTATAAAAAGCATCAAGGCGCGCTTTGAACGCGTCGTTGAATCATTTTTAAGAGAAATCTAAAATACAAATACAAAAGCTAAAAAGAACTACTCAAACCCCCTCTCTACTACTTCTATCTCGGCCCTAAATACGTCACCTTTCTTACGAACTCCTCCGTGGTATCTTTTGCTCCGACCCCGGTCCCTCTCGGCGTCTTCCTCTCCAAAAGTTGATCCGGTCTCGGCACGAACGTTTGCGAACTCAATCGGCCTTTCGTCACTCTCACTTTCGTCCCGTCGTCTAAATAGCTCGATTGAATCCGAACTCTCCCTCCGGTATTCGGATCGACTAAGCTCACGTTCGAGTAATGTATCGGTTGTTCGACCGATAAAATCTGTCCCGGTGGATTCGGCTCCCCAGGTTGCGGTTGCGGCTTCACGTGTTTCTTCACCAAGTTTAACCCTCCAACGATCAGTTTGTTTTCTTTCCTGAACACTTTCGTGACTTGGCCAATCTGGCCTTTATCTTTCCCCGAGGTGACGATCACTCGATCGCCGGTGAAGATTTTCCACTTGTTGATGAGTTTGTTCGAGCACGCCTTGACGTGTTTGGTGACGTGTTTCGCCGAGCGGCGGAACGCGGAGGCGGAGGACGACGCGGACATGATGATGTTTTACTCCCCCAAAAATCAAAGCAGGGCTGAAATGTGATGATGATGAGAGAGAGATCCTTTCACTACTAAACCGCCAAACTTTTGCGACGACGACGACGGTGAACGAAAACCGAACTCACACACTCGCTTTTTCTCAAACGCAAGAGCGTGTATCTGTTTCCCTCTCTCTTTCCGATGTATATTTCTGCTTCGTATTTAAAGAAATTTAATGAGGAGAATTGCTTCATTTTTTCCCCAACACAAAGAGTTTGAAAAGAGAAAAGGAGTGAAGGAGCGAGCGCGCTTCGTCGTCTTCTTTTGAGAACGATGGAGGCAGAGGAGGAGGATGAAGGAGAAGAGGAGCGCGAAAGAGGGGTAAAGTCGGAAATGGTGGTGGTTTCGCCGCCGTTTGCCGCGTCGGAGGACTCTTCTTCCAAATCGCGAGAACAACAACAACAACAGGAGGAGACAAAGCCGTTCGAGCGGATCGAGTGGCCTCGACCGAACAAAACGAAACAACCCGGGGACATTTTATTCTGGCCGAGGACGGACCAACCGATAGCGTACACGCACTGGGCGGTATACATCGGTCGGAGGAAACCGATGGGGAATAAATTCGTGGAAAATGAAAGTTTTCCCGAGGCGGTGGTGCACTTGTGGGGCGCAGCGGACGCGAAGGATCGATCGATGTCCAAGGACGCGGCGGTGATTTACAGCGAGTTGAGCGAGGTGAATTGCGAGAAGGATGCGCCGAGACCATTTTGTGGGAATTATAAGTACGATTCGTTGTATACGCCGATGCGACCGAGTCAGATTTTGCATCGAACGTTTGTCGCTTTGGAGCATAAGTTTTACGAAAACGAATTCGGAGGGTACTCGGTGACTCTGAATAATTGCGAGCATTTCGCGACGTGGGCCAGGTACGGGTTTCAGCACTCGAGTCAGGTTGGGGACGTGTTGACGACTGGGTTGAGCGCGTTGGGGACGTTCATGATGGGCCCTCCGGGATTAGCGTTGGGGTACATCGCGGGCAACTTGGTCCAAGACGAAACCAGGAAAGCGAGGAGGCACAAGAATAATCAATTAGACGAGGCTATTAGATCCAGTTATCGGAACGAAAAGAAACAGATGAAACCAGGAATAACAGCGGAGGACAAAGAAGGAGAATCCTCGACGATATACGAAATTCTCGACGAAGAAGCCACTCACGACTTTTCGGACGAGAAAGAAGTCGACTGGACAGTTGACTGCCTCCTAGATTACGTAGAAACTTCAAACGTTCAATTTAGCCAAGAGAAACACGATAAATACGAGCAACACGAAAAACACAGGGACGACAACCGGCCGTTTCGTGTGTCTCTGAAAGCCGCGGATAAAAACTCGGCGTTGTACAAAGACCGAAATTCCTCAGCCGGCCAAACGAACATCATCGACGTAGATTCGCGAGGTGAAGTCCGACTCGGCGGCAAAGCGCAACCCAAACCGGAGACCGACTTGAAAGAACTCGCCAAAGACTTGGGTAAAAGAGGAAAAGAAGTAGGTAAAGGCATGCTCAGCATGCTCGGCTGGGTCGCCCAAGAAGCGCTCGAAGTGGCCAAGAAGAGACAAGAAGCGAGAGAGTAAAGAGAGAAAAAGAGGCGTTGGAAAAGTTGGAAAAATTAAAAGTCCCATCTTCTTCTTCTGCTCCTGCTGCTCCATCGAATACTGCAAACGACGAGAATAACCAACCGTCTGCTTCCAACAGTAACGAAGAACGTTTTTGATGTTGTCGTTGTAAAAATACTATCATCGCACGCGCTGTAAATAAATTACTACCTGGTACCCAAACTGGCAAACTCTCTAATTTTCACTCACAAAAAAAAGGGGAAAGAAAATTCTTCATTGCAAACACCTCTTCTTTTCGCGCGGCGAGTACTACTACTACATGCCTACCAAAGAGTATCGCATTCCAAAAAGGATCGAGAACGAGAATACCATGTCTGCGACATTAAACGATACGAACGGGGAGGACCCGAACCCGCGCACGGCGACGAAAATGCCCGCGCAAATCAAAAGTAAATTTGGTTTTTCCCGGAGCAACAAAACTATTCCCCAACCGAAATCGAATATCGTCGGTGGAGGAGGACAACAACAACAACAAAGGCAGCACTTTCAAGACATATCGAATAACAGCGGCGATATTAACGGTGAGAATGTGAACAATTCATCGAGAGGGTCGATGATGAAAAATACGACGAATGGGTTGCCGAGAGATCCGAGGATTCGACGCCAGGATGGGTCCATATCGGGTGGGATTTTGTACGAAAATGGAGGACGAAAAGTGAACACCTCGAATACGAATACTACTCGCGGGGGTCACAATATTCGAGCGCCGTCGGGGCCAGAAGACGAGGACGAACCGTTTGAATTCGCACACACGTTAGACGAGGAAGAGATGCGGCAGAGAACGCCGATTGGGGCAACGTATCGCAATACGCATCCGATGTTCGCGAACGGGTTCGGGAACCAACGCGAACAACCGTACGCGCACGCGCCGAGCAACCGCGACGGGTCGAATAGCACGATGGCGACGTCGTCGTTTGTAGTACCGGAAGTGCTCTATTGGAAGGATCCGGCGAGGACGACGTTGCACTTTTTCGGTGGGTTTGTCCTCATGGGCACGTTTTATGCGTTGTCCGCGGCGAAGGCGTCGGTGTTTTCGCACTTGGCGTACGCGATGTCCTTAGTGGTGATGGGGAAGTACGTCTTTGCCATTGCGTTCCCGAATGCGGCTAAAGGGATAACGATGAACCCAGAAAAGATGGCAATCAGAGCGAGGAATATGTGTTATAAATTCAACGCCTTCACGGAGAGGCACGAACGGTTTTTCGCGGGTAGAGATAACAAGGCGACGTTGGGCGCGTTTCTCGCGTTGCAAATGGTGAAATGTGTCGGCGGAGCGTTGTCCACGAGACAACTGTTGTTTTTGGCGTACATAGGAGCGTTCACGATGCCGTGCGCTTGGGAGAAACAAAAAGTATTCGTGTACGAGATGTATTGTAAAGTACAAATGGCGATGCAGGAGAAGTGGGCGGAGCTTTCGCCGAGAACGAAAGTGACGAGCGGAGTGTGCGGATCGGTGATGGTGTTCAAATTGGCGAGCGCGCAGACAAGAGTGAACGCGGTATTTTTAGCGCTCGTGTGTTATAGGATTATTAAGGAGCAACAGAGTTTGCGATTGCACGTGCAGCGGATGGAAGATGTAGTCGTAGGAAGCGTGCGGAGGATGAGCCGCTCGTTCGTGGACATGGTATCGCCAGTGCCGAAGCGATTCGGCGCGCGCAGTTAAAAAACAATGTTCTCTCAACTTATCCCAAATATACTCAGTACCTGGGTACCTACTATTACTACTATTACTAAACCTAAAATAATATATTGTCACCATCGTCGTTTCAATCTTCAAATGCTTTCAGCGCTTCTTTATTTTCATCGCAAAAAGTATTATCGAGAGGAGGATGGGAATTTGGCAAAGGGTCGGGGATTCGCAAATACATATCGAGCTGCGCCGCGATTTCGTTTAAGCATCGTCTCGCATAAAACGTCTTATACGGGGGAGGCAAAGTGTTTAACACCGCGCCGAGTTCACTCGCTTTTTGCATGGCGTCTTTTCCCTTGACCGGGTCTTTGTTCCCGTACACATCTTTTCCGTCGTAGTCTATATCTACTCTGTTATAAAACACGTTCACGGCAACCGACGGTTCGTTCGTCTCGCTCGGGAGCGACGTGACTCTGTGGAACCAAAGTGCCGGTATGTACAAAGCATCTCCAGGTTCGAGCGTGCACACGTGTGCGCGCTCCAATCTAATAGCATCAAAGAGCCTGTAATTATACTCCAATTCTTCGTCGCAGCTGATCTCATTTATAATTTTTTCGTCGAAGTTTTCATAGCCGCGCATATATTTTAATCTCGCGGACGAGCCCTCGACGTTCAACCACGGTTCACATTCTGGCGCGTACAAGATGACGCGTTTCCTACCGCTCAACTGGTGTAAGATATTGTCTCGCGTATCGAAATGCATCCACAGCGTTGTCCCTGGCGAACTAACGCGCAGAACAGAACTGTGCGTTACAACCGTACCATTATTATTAACATCACTATTATTCCGCGCCGCCGCGGAAAAGCGCTCGACCATTCTCCGCGTCTCGCGACATCTTCCATGAAACGTTGGAGTATCAAACGGATTGCGCTTTGTTTCTGGATCTTGGAAATCGGTCAGAACGTTCGCCGCTTTTTTCGGACCGTTCGTGTGACGCGTGTATAACTTCTCTCCTTTTCGTATTCTTCGAATCATCTCTCGCCAGGGCATTTTCTGAAACGTAAAATTTCTCGGCGTGTTTGGTTTCCTGTGCCCGGCGAGATCGACGTGTGTTGCGCTGGGGTCGTCGATCACGTGCACTTCCACGATCAAATCTTTAAGAAACTCCTCGCTGTTTGTATTTTCCACCGTAATACTCTCGTCCTTATAAGTTTTATCCGAGAACATCTTATAAGGCTCGCCGCCAACGTGTGGATAAAAGTCTAGGGGATTCTCCAAAAGCGAAATCTCGGGAACATTCATACTTCTCTTGTCCAAGTCCGGCGGCCATAAGCAACAATTAGTGTAACCTCTGCATCCTCTGCTTTCACAATCATCGTTACGTCTTCTTCTCGAGTACTTACCCGGAGGACACGCCCGTTCAACACCACCCATATTCGTTGTTGTTGTTTTCCGTTGCGGCATTTCACATTCACACCTCTGTTATATCTTTGAGGAGGAGGAGAATTTTTTTTTTTTGTCAACTGTCGTTTTTCAAGGGCAGAGAAAAATTTTTAAAAACGAGACACAAAGAAGAAGAAAAAGAACTCATCTCATCTCCACAAAAAAGCAAGAGTTTCTTCGAAAGCTCTCTGTTTACGCACGAAAAGAAGAGGTCATTAAGAGAAAGAAGAACATAAAGAAGAACGAGATAGTATTACGAGTATTCTTTTGTCGTCGTCGTGTTCTCTTTCTCTCTCTCTCTCTTCTGCTTTTGTGAAAATTGCACAACACATTCATTTTCCCGGGTAAAATTTCAAATTTTAAAAAGAGAACAAAAAATGTACGAAACGCCAAAGAATAACATCAACGACGATGATAATGAAGAAGAACCGAACGATCTAAGGCCAAAACTTACACAAACGACAACAACAATTGACACTCGCGTGGAAGGAAAGATCTTCTTAAGGGACGAAAAAACCTCCCCGGAAGAACACGAATCCGCAGCTATTTTGTTCGAGCTGATGTCCGGCTCAGCGAGGGTGTTTTCCCAAGAAGGACAAAAGCAAGCGACGAAAAAGAGGAAGAAGAGCGGGAACGCGACGAACAACAACACGATGAACAACAAAAACGAAACGAAGATGAAAAAGACGACGAAGAGGAGATTATCGGCGAAGTTCGCGGATGTTGAGGAGACTCGCGCCAGAGACGCCGCTTCCGCCGAGAAAGAGAAGAGGAAGAAGCGAGAACCGAAGAAAGAAGAGACGACGAATGCATCGATGATGAAACGAGAGAAGCAAGGACAACTTCAGCAACGGAACATGTTTCTGAATGATTTCGTTTGTAAACAGTTGGAGGCGGACGCGAGCGTGCCGAAAAGCTGGGTCGCGTTCGCGCGAGCGGCGGCGCGAGGCGAAGACGCGGCTGTAATAGAAGCGTCGACGTGTTTAGACGACGCCGAGGACGAGTTTAAAAGTAGACGGAAAACAACAGCGACGACGACGACGAGTAGCAAAAAGAAGAACAACGAAAACGAGGACGAGGACGAGGAGGACGAGAACGAAGCGGGCGTAGAAGACCAGAATGGCGTCTTTATCGACGCCGCGTGTAGAAGAGCGCGATATTCAAAAGGCGTGACGAAACTGAGCGCGGATTTGATTCGACAGAACCCTTCCGCGGCGTGGTTGGAATGCATCGCGGCGGATGCGCACGATCGCGCTCGACAAATATGGCGCACTAAGAAGAGATGCGAAAAAATGCGCAAGCAAAGCATCGCTGCCATGTTCAGAGGCAAAACTATGAACGACGCCTCGGCGCAAAGCAATCGAGAAGCGGCGGTGGAGGATGTGAGCGCCATAGCGCTCGCGAACATCTGCGCAAACTGGGAACTTGGATTGGCCAAAGAGATAGAACTGTATTGCGACCAGCTAAAAAATGTGGAATTGATTAGCGAGAAAGCGATCGCGGAGAGCACCACCCCGTCATCATCTGAGGAAAGAACATTCTCGATGGAGCAGTTTGAACGCTCAGACGACCCCGAACACCAAAAGGCGAAGCGGCTCGCGACGAAGCTTCGCACGCACTCAGAAAAGGTAGCGGCGCTGTGGAGACACAACGCCAAAGGTAGAAATGCTTTTTAATATGTATTATGTTTATATTCAGTATCTTTGTTGTATTACTCGCGTGTTTACTGGCTAACTCAGCAAACCCGAAAAACTGCTCGGTCCGGTTTCCACGTTTCGCTTCGGAAGACACGCCGCCACCATCGCGGCATCTTTGCTCTCGCCACCACCACCGAAGATGACTTGTGCAAATCCATTCATCGTGGATTCTCCGCACGGACGCGATGCGTCGTCTTCTTTACCGATACCGGCAAAGATGGAGTCGAATCCTGCGAGTCCTTGCGGAAGTAAGGAATTGGGAAAATCGCCGGCGGCGGTGTTTTCCTTCTCGCCGTCTTCTGGTTTCATCCACATTGAAATTGGCATGTCATTGTCGTCGTTGTTCTCTAAATCGGATTCTTCACCGTACTCTTCTTCCTCTTCTTCTTCTTCCGGCTCTTCTTCGGCTTCGAGCATCGGTTTACGGTTGCGTCTTTCGCGATTGCCGCCGTTAAGTTCGGCTTGCAATTTCAACGCCAACATCGAATCCGTCTCTGGTTTGATCTCTTTTGGCACCGGCTTTTTTGCAAACTTGCTGCTAGTATCTATTTTGCGCTTCTTTTCCTGACTGGAGGGTTTTATCGTCTCGAGCGGTTGTTCTTGTTCGTTGCCGTTCACGAACGCTCCGACGTCAAACGCCGACATGGTAAATTCCGGCGGCGGTAACGGCGTTCGCGTCCTTTCGTCAAACACGGTCGAAAAGTCAAACTTGTTGTTATTATTATTCGCGCTATCCCTGTTCGCTATCATCTGTTCCTTTATCGCCATTTTTGTTCTATACGTGTAATCTTTTCTCTTCTTGTCCCCGCTTCCATCCGGCGGCGGCAACGGCGCGAATCTCCAACTGTATTTGATTTCAAACGTCTCCGGATACCCTCGCATCTCGTACGCTTTCACCGCGGTCATGTCGCCGATAATCTGCTTATCCCAAACAACGCACGGTTCTAAGTTCACCGAATTATCCCCTCGCATATTCGGACGCATGGTGAACATGAACGCTTTATTCCTCAACCCGTTCTCGTTTCCCGTTTTCCTCTTCTCCTCCTCTCTCGCTTCTCGTTCCAAAAGTGCAGCCGCCTCTTTCCATTTTTCGCTGAAATGGTCGCAAATATCCCCCAACTTTTTCCTCAACCGAAAGGTCAAATCTACGATTGGATTTTGTCTCGTCGATTTGATCGTATTCGATATCAGCTCTGAATCTGGCGTAAATCGAATGGTTATTTTCTTCTTCCCGTCGTCGCAGTGTTGAATAGCTTTCGCTTGGTCCATGTTGATCGCCAAGGAAGGTGACGTTCGAAAAGGTTCCGTCGTCGTCTTCTTCGTCGTCGTCGTCGCTTCCAACGCTCTTTTGTGCTTCGCGTCTCCCGCGACGACTTGCTTCGGCGTCTTCATCTCCTCGTTGTTGTTCGTTCTCATCTTGTCTCCTACAACATGATCTCCTAAAGTCTTCTTCATCTTCGGCCGTCCCACCGGCGCTTTCCCGCTCTTCTCGACCACTTTCCTCCTCTCCTTCTCCATCAACTCCGCCAAGAAAATCGCGTTCCTTTTCACCTCCTCCGGTGAAAAACCATCACTCATATCTGGAGGATAGTGTTTCGAGGACATGAACGCGAACCAGGCTTTCCAAGAGGACGCTCGATCTTCCTCGTTCGATTTGTCAATTTTTTTAAACTTTTTCTCGGAGTTGAGTAATTGCGTTCGATACAGGAGATTGTTGATGCGAGGGAAGATGTAATCTTGGTCCTCGTTTCGCCACATGTCTCGTTTTTTGTTGTTTGGAGACATTATTTCTCTCTCGGAGGCTAAAGGCACAAAAACGCGTTTCCTAGGAAGGAGTAGGTCGGCTTCTGCTGATGTACTAAACGCACGTATTAAAAGCGAGAGTGAGTACAAAAATGGAAGAAAATCTCTCCGCAAAATCGAGATTTCAAAATCGCTTCTTATAATGCAATCGAAATTCTTTCTCTTTCTCTCTCTCTCTCCGAAAAGAAAAAGAAAAAGAAACGCAAACGCTCTCTCTCTCTCCCTCTCTCTCTTTACGTTTGGGTTTTCTCTCTTTCGTCCAAAGGTGAGCGAGCGCAACAACAAGAGAGGTGATGATTTGCGCAAAGCGTTTCGTATCTCTTTAAATAGTGTTTCTTGTAGTGGGAGTTGGATTTTTGAAAAAAAAAAGTGACGAATGCATTTTTGAAAAAAAGAGAAATTTTTTCAGAATTTAATCAACTGTCCCAACAACAACAACAACTGTGAACGAAGAAGAACAGAGAACACTTTATTGTTGACACACAAACGCGCAGTGATAATAATAATAAGACTACTAAGAAGAATAATGGGCATCGGCACGCACAAAAACGACACGCTCATCTGCCTGAACGATTTCGCGTTCACCAACGCCTTGGTGAAGCAAGGGTCGAGACGAGACTGTTTTCGGAAGAACATCAACGACGACGGAGAAAAAGAAGAAGAACAAGGAAACGATGAACAAAATTCGATTAGAAACATACGCATAGAAATCATCGACGAAGGGAACTGCGTGTGCACTTTAGGTCAAACAGACGGCGATTTGAACAACACGCAGACGAAAGTGCACTGCGCGGTGACCGGAACTTTGAATAAACCATACGGGAGGTCCGCGGAAGGGTCGTTGAGAGTGCTCGTGAAAATGTCGCCCATGGCGCACCCGACGGACGCGCCGATCGAGAAGAATCGAGAACACGAAACGTGCGATGGTTTATCGAGAATGCTGGAGAAGTGTTTTCGAGACGCGAGGGCGTTGGATTTGGAGAGTTTGTGCGTCAGTGCGGGGAGGTACGTGTGGCATTTAAGGTTGGATGTGACTCTTTTAAATCACGGCGGGGATTTGCCGTTGGCGGTTTCGATAGGCGCGAACTGCGCGTTAGGGAGCTTTCGGAGGTACGAGTGTTCGATAGATAACGAGACGAATCGCGTGACGTTTCATGAGGAACGGGAGAGCGTGAAGTTGCAGCTGATGCATCATCCAGTGGCCGTTCGGTTTGCGTTTTACGATAGAAGCAACAGCAAAGGGAGCGGGATAGACGAAAACGAAGAGAGCAAAGAAGATGCGGACGAAGAGGACGAGAACAACAAACCGCATCAGAAATACGGCGTATTGGTGGACGCAACCGTAGAAGAAGAGGCGTGCGCGATCGGATTCGCGACAGTTGCGGTAAATGAACACGGAGAGACGTGTTTCTCGACCATGGATTTTATGGGCGAGAGATTAGGGAAGAGCGTGACGCGAGGCGTGGACGCGACGGCGTTGGCGGGAGTACACTCCACCGCGAGCGACGTAGCTAAAGTAGTGTGTAAGGAAATGAAAGAGGCGCACGAAATATTCGAGCAGAAGCGATTGGAAGAAAAAACGAGACGACGGAAATACGATCCAGACGCGTCTTCCTCTTCCTCCTCTGAGGAAGAAGAAGAAGAAGAGAAATCGAGCGACGCGGAAGGCGACGATATCGACGATATGTTCGATAAAGCAGAGAAGAAGCAGGCAAAGAAAAGAGCGAAAATTGCCGCGAAAACATGGGACGAGGCCTTACCCGGAGACGGGAAGAAATTATCCGACGCGGTCTTGAAGAAGAAGAAGAAGTTGAATAAAAAGAAAGCGCCGGCCAAAGCGAAGAAATTAACATCATCATCCAAGAAATGATTTCGTAGTAGAGTAGTACATAGCAAATACTACTCGTAGGAAGGAGAACTAACCTTTCCTTTACATAGATTGATGAGGTACTCAGTAGTAGGTATAAGAATAGGTTTTTATTAGAGATTATACAACTTGGTATACTTTTCCGTCAAGTATTTCGTAAACGCTTCGGCATCGAGCGGCTTGCCCGTGACTAAAACCAACAAGTCATCCGCGGAATCGCATTCACTGCCTCGATCGTGGACGTTTACGCGCAACCATTCGCGAAGCGGCGCGAACGTACCTTTTGCGATGTCGTCCTCCAACGTCGGCAAAGCTTTCTTCGCCGCTTCGAAGATTTGACACGCGTACATTGCACCCAACAGGTACGTTGGAAAGTATCCGAACGCGCCAGACGACCAGTGGACGTCTTGCAAAACGCCTCGCGAATCGTCTTCGATGTCCACGTTCAAATATTGTTTCATTTTCTCGTTCCAAAGTTTTGGTAAATCGTCCACGGCGATTTCGCCGCGCATCAAACCAATTTCCAACTCCGTTCGCAACAAAATATGCAACGGGTACGTCAATTCGTCCGCTTCCACTCGAATCACCGACGGGTTTCTCACGACGTTCAAAGACGCGTGCAACTGTGCTTCGGTCACGTTTTCAAATTCTTTCGGGAACGACTTCTTCAATTCCGGTAAAAGAAACGTGGAAAAAGACGGCGATAACGCGACCATGCGTTCCCACAACAACGATTGCGATTCGTGGACGCCCATCGAGTGCGCGCGCGATACGGGTTGATTCGCGTATTCCGTCACGTTTCTTCCTTGTTCGTACAAAGCGTGCCCGGTTTCGTGAATCGTCCCGGTCAAACCTTCCGACAAATCGTTTTCTTTGTATCGCGTGGTCATTCGTACGTCTCCGGGACCGCAGCCTCCCGTAAACGGATGCACGGAAACATCCAATCTCCCTTTTTCTAAATCAAACCCAAGCTTTAACGCGATCTCCTTCGATAACTTCGCCTGCGTATCCACGTTGAACGTGCCGCCGCTCACCACGTTTTCGCCTTTTTTCAACGCCACCGGCGATTCTTTCGCGTACACTTTTTGAATCAAATCCACGACGCACGTCTTCACGACAGGAAATATCTCATTGAGACGCTCTGCGGTCATTCCTCTCTCGTACTCGTCTAAACTCGTGTTAAACGCATCCTCCCCGGGTTTGATCAACTCGCACCTGCGTTTCACGAGATCAACCCACTCTTTCAATATGGGCGAAAACGTCTGGAAATCCTTCGCCGTTCTCGCCTTCACCCAAATTTGGTACCCCTCGGATTGTAACTCCGCCGCTTTCTTCGCCATATCGCTTGGAATTTTCGCCGACCGTTCGTACTCCTCTTTCGCTCTTTTCACGTTCGCGATATCTTTCGGATGTGAAGGTTGACTGTTCGCGATGAGTTTCCCTAATTCTGAATCGATAGATTTCTGATGTATAACCCCTGCTAATACCGCGGACGCTTTCGAACGCAACAAAGCCGCGTGTTCTCCACTCGGCATCATCGTCAATTCATCCCACCCGGCTAAACCCGCCAACGAGGACAAGCAATCGATTTCAGCGAGTTTTTCTTTCAACTGCGAATAGATGTTTTCTTCTTCTTTCGTCGTGGACGACATCGCTTTTGCTGCTGCTGGTAAAATTCTGAATAATCTTCTTCTTCTTTCCAACGAGGAGGAAAACGTTCGCGAGAGTGTTGTTCTTGTTGTTGTTCTTCGAGAAAAGGCCAGTGCCATTCTACCGAGCACGAGAGTACGAGTGTGTTTTGTGGTGTTTGCGTGTGTGTGAAAAAAACAGACGTTTGACAGACAAGACAGAGAGGAAAAAAAGCAAAAAATTAAGGGAGAGACACAAAACAGAAAAAGGAATGAATTTTTTCGGATAAAATGGAAAAGAAAACCTCATGCACGAAAAAAGAGGAGTTGAACGACTTTGCCCTACTCCGTCATCACTTAGACGAGAGAACACGATACTACATCATGGCGGACAGAGGAGGAATGAAGAACTCTTCCTCGGACAAGTCGACGAATAGCAAGAACAACAACAAGAAAAAGTACTACGCGGTCGCGAGTGGACGAAAACCAGGCGTGTACGAAACCTGGGACGAGTGCAAAAAGCAAGTGTTCTCGTTCCCGAACGCACAGCACAAGGTAAATATACTTTCCCCCCGTTTGTTTGTCCTCCCTCCCTCCTTAAGCGCTGCTCTCTTAGTAAAGAATCTCTCGAATCTGACATAAACGTGTTGCTTTTCTCTCTCTTATTCTTCTTTTAGAGCTTTTCGGCGCGAGCAGACGCCGAGGCGTGGGTGAAAACAAACGTTGTCGAGAATCCATCATCTTCCTCCATCGCCGCCGAGGTGAGACCAACGATTCCGACGACGCAAAAGAGGAAAGCGCATACAAACAGCACAAAACAAACTTCGATTACAGAATACCTAGAAGAAAAAGAAGAAGAGGAGTTTGAGGATGATGATGGATGGACGACGGAATACGAACCGATGAAACCACTTTCATCACCACCGGCGAAAAGAACAACAACAGTTAGGGGGAAATCCAACGGTAACAACAACAAGAGAAAACTCAACACGTCCGCGAAAGCGAGCGCGGAAGAAAACGTACCCTTCGTTTTGGAATTCGACGGCGCGTCGCGAGGAAACCCGGGACCGGCCGGTGCTGGAGCGTTAATTCGAGCGCCGAGAATACCGTCAGACGCGAGAGAGGAAGAAGAAGAAGAAAGGTGTGGTGAAATCATCAAAGAGATTTGCACGTCTTTGGGTGTCGCGACGGTGAACGAGGCGGAGTACCACGCGTTAATTACCGGGTTGAAAGCAGCCATTGAACTCGGGATCGAGGATATTCGGGTTAGAGGCGATAGTAACTTAATCGTCAGTCAAGTGAAAGGCGATTGGAAAGTGAAAGAGCCGAGGTTGATTCCGTTGCACGCGGAGTGTAACGAGATGAAGAAGAAGTTTCGCAGGTTTGATATAGCGCACGTGAGAAGGGAGTTTAATAAAGACGCGGACGCTTTGGCGAATAGCGCTATAGATGATGGAACGCACACGAACGATTACGAGTATAAGATGAGTGGGAGCGGCGGCGGCGGATTTTCCGGCGGCGGCGGTGAAGGCTTGGGTGGCGGGAACGCGAACGCCGCGGCGCGAATGGTTCGACGAGCGCACTACGCCAACATCGCGAGAGCGACGTTGTGTACCATGCGCTTCGCTCGAATAGCTTTGCTGTAAAAAGATGTATAACAGAAGAAACTGTAGTAGTAGTATTAAGAGGACGCGAAGATGTACTCGTTAATCGTATTGTCGTTGATGATGATATAAATACATGTGCTAAAATTTACTTCTTTGCCGCCGACGATTTGTTGAAGAAGCCTTTCTTCTTGGCCACAGACTCTTGTTTTTCAACCACCAAGCTCGTCGTCGTCACCTCTTTCTTCTCATCTTCAACTTCAACTTGCTCTTCTTCTTTGACTACTTTCGTCGGTTTGCTAAGCACGCGTTCCGTCTCCTCTCGCGCGATTTCTCTCGCCGCCGCCATGGCATCCTTCTTCGCTTGCGACAACTTGTTCTCCATTTCCTTCTCCTCCTTCGCGCGTTTCAGCTCTCGTTCTTTGCGTTCTCTCTTTTCTTTTCGCTTCCGATCTTCCTCTTTCTTCATCGCCTCAAACGCTTCCCGTTCTTTCTTCAACGCATCCAGTTCTTGCTCGAAACGCTTCTTGCGCTCCTCGTTTTCCTTCTCAAACTCGGCCCGAATGTTCTCCGCAGCTAACCGCTCGCGCTCTTCTTGCGCTAAGCGAATTCGTTCTTTTTCGGATTGCTTAAATTCAGGCGTTCTCGGGGAGGAGAGTTTTTCGGAGTACGCCGCGGCGTCGTTCGCGGTGCCGTACGCCGCTCGCGAAGGTAACGGCGGACGGCCGTTACCTTTCCCGCCAGTCTCTTCGTCGACGTCTTGGCGTTGTAACACGCCCGGAATCGCCCACGGGTGCGACACGGAGCTCGGGTACTTTCTCGCGATAGCTAACAAGGCGACGGCTAAAGCTACACACGCGGTACCGATGGCAATGAATGGCGGAGAGTATTCCGCCCACTGCACGAAGGCTTCTTCGCGGTTGCGAGGCTTTTCTCTCGTTTTCTTTCTGATGTCCATCTCGATGGCTTCGGTCAAGTCGTGCGGAGAGACAATCTTCTTGCTGCTCGACGATTTGCTGCTGCTTTTGTTGTTGCTGCTGGATTTTACCGACGATGACTCTTTCTTGCCGACAGATGGAGAGCTTTCCTTCGAGGATGAAGGAGCGCTCGTCTTGCCCGCGCGTCGAGGCGCTTTCGTCAACGGCTTATCAACCGTTCCGCTCGTCTCTTTCAAAGCCTCTTGTACTTTGGAAGAAGATCGAGAAGAAGAAGAAGATTTCTTCGACGACGCGTAAGCTTTGCCGGAAGATCTCGTCGATCGATCGTTTCTTTGTTGTTGAACGTGTTCGACGAAATCTTCTCCTCGCGCATCTTCGTAGTCTTCGTCGGTGAGATCCTCGATTGGTTGCGCGTAAGAGGACGAGGAAACCAAGGTTTGTTGACGCGGCGTCCACGTGCGCTGCGGTAATTGCTGACGTTGTTGTTGCTCTTGCGCTCCCGTAGCAGGGACGCGAATAACGACCGGTCCGTTTGTTGCCGCGAATTCCATCTCCGTGTTCGCTCTGCGCAACACCATGGTGGATTTCTTACACGCATTCACCGAGAACGAGCAACTCGCGTATCGAACGGCTTGGCACTCGTACACTTCAGCGACAAAACTTCTTTCGAGCTCACTCGCATTTGCGCTCGCGTCTGGGCACGCGCGCGTTTGCTTACAACTCTGATCCGGGTGTTGCTCGGGGCCGAGTAAAACGCCCTTGGAAGATTCAACGCACGCGTTGACGACGCCAGAGGTTGGGCACTGCGCGTTCCCGAGCTGTCTCGCGGAATCGCACGCCATCGACGCGTCGCCGTTCGGCGTCTCGTCGACAACATCGTAACAGTGGTGCTCAGTCTCGTCGGCTTTGCCTGGGCACGCGCACGAGCACGAGCCGTACGCCGAAGGTGAATCTTCAAAGTTGTTCGAACGAATCGGCGCGTCGGTGAGTCGTTGTGGCGCGAGGTTTATTCCGTTACGCAATCGACTCTTGTCGTCACCTAGCACGCTCTGTTCTCTCTCGTCGTTCTCTTCCCTCAGATTCCCGCTGTATTGTTGTTGTTGTTGTTGCCTTTGCTCTCGCGATTCTTCGCGATGGATGTTGCGTTCAATTCTTTGAATATTCTCGCTGTTCAACTCTTCTTCTTCTTCTCGCGCTTTCTCGTCGTCGACAATGTTGCGATTTCTTCTCGACGCGAATAATCTTTGCTGCGTCGCCGCATCAGATCGAGGTTGGAGAAATACTCTGCGTTGCGCGTTGCGTTGTCGCATTTGGTGCACGTACGGTGACTCGCCCAAACTCGCCGCTTCTTCCGAAGACATGGCCCCGTCGCCGAGCTTCGCCGTATCTTTCTTCGCGCCCATCATCATGACTCTCACCGGGACGTCGCCTACGACGGCCATTCTCGCCATGTTTTGCGTCGGCGTCAACACTTGTCGGAACCAACTTGTCTTCTTTGTTTCTTGCGCGGAACCTAAACTCGGGACGGAATACTCGTGCGGCTGCGCGTGTTGCACCGCCGGATATTCCGGCACCGCGCTGAACTTTGCGTCCTCGTCGCCGGCTTTCTTCTTCGCCGCTACCGTTTTCGCCGCCGCTTCTTCGAGTTCCGCCATTGGCGTTTTTAAGAATTTCGGGTCGATGCCTTGCTCTTTGTAATACTCCTCCTCGACGACGGTCGGTTCGTGTTTGGACATGTGAATGGCGTCTTGCCATCTTTGCATGGACCCGTACACGTCTTGGCCGGCTTTGACCGCTTTCTTGTGCTCTTGCAAAAATTCCGCGGCCGAGTTCACGGCTTCTACGTAATACCCACCAATCATCTCTTTCCAAACTTGGTCGTGGATTTCGCGGTCTTCTTCGTATTCTTGGACTTTCCTGCCGTCCGCGGTGGTGACCACGGTTCCGTCGCCAATCGGCACTCTCTTCGGTCTGCCGCTTTCCGGATCAATGACCACTTTCGTGTTCATCTTCTCCTTCCCGTCTGGGCCAATTTGAATGCCGCTCTCTTGCTGCGCTAACGCCGACAAGTGCGGCTCCCCGTCCACCACGCGAAACTTTCCGTCATCTAAGCCTTTCATGCCAATCGTATCCGGCTCTAATCCAACCTTGGCGGCGCCCCACAACGCGTGCGCTAAAAACGTATCGTCTCTCTGGTAACTCTCGCAATTACCCGTTTCTCCGCTCGTTCGCCCAAAAGTCACAATCGCAATGTTTTCTTTCGGCAACATGAAAATAGCGGACCCTTTATCGCCGAGAGTCATCGCCACGAACGACGTCGTCGACGCGCCGAAAAGAGGACCGCGCAAATTCTTCGCCGCGTGGCCGCACGGGGTCGACCCCAACGCCACCGGCGAACAGCACGTCGCTTTCTTCGGGATTTTCTCGTCTTTCTCCAACGGTTGGTGCACCCACGTCAATAACCCGTGCTTATCGTTTTGCTCGGTTTGCGTGAACACCTCGTACGCGAAGTCTTTGTTGAACAACTGAATGGAATGCCCCGTTTTGTCTAATAAAGTCACGCCTTTGTTCAAAAACAGCTGCGCCAACTTCAACGCGTCTCTGCAAGACAAACTGAACCTCCCAGTGAGCGAAAATTCCCCGTCCGTTTGATCGTCGCCGTTCAAAAAAGCCTCTTGCAACCCGAGCGGTTCTAAAACCGCCTTTGTCGCCCACTCCTTCGCGTCTCTCTTCACCCGTCTAAACACCGCGTGCTGAATCGCATCCTCCACGACTTTCAAATACAACGAATTCCTGTGATCTCTATCGAAACTATCGTCCAAATCCCACTCTTGTCCGGGTTCGTTCGCTCTTTGGTGCTCTTCCACCGCGCCGCCGTGCGTTTGCTGCAAAATATGCCTCGCCGTCACCGTCGTATCTTTCCCGAAAATCTCAACCGCTAACGGCGTGTAATCTAACAACGGCTGATCGAGTTCAATCAACCCGTCTTTCACCGCGGCACCAATCATCGCCAGCGATAAAAGCGCGCCAGATGTATCCGTCGTCCTTTTCGCGTTTGGACTCGAGGCAAAACCTGGGTAGTTTTCGTGCACGATGGCGCCGTCCTTGGCGACTAAGAAGCAGTCTCGCCCAGGGAGGACCGAGAGACGCGCGTCTGCCGTCTGTGTATTCGTAGTATATGATGAATAACGACGCGTAATAAAAGAAATGTTCATAACGGTGAGTCGTACTCTAAAACGAGGATCGAAAGAAAGACGAGACGATCGCCAAAAGATGATTTTTAAACGAGAGAGAGAGAGAGAGAAGAGGAAGAAGAGGACGACAAATGTTCCCAAACCTCTAAATGCGAGCCGCGGCTCTCTCGGATGAGAGACAAAAAGAGAGAGAGATACAAAAAGAAAGAACGCACCTCTAAACTGCTCTGACTCAAACCTTTGGATGCGGGGGTGGCGAATTGCCATTCTCCTCCTCCTTTATTGCCGTACGCGTCCTTTTGCGTGCTGTCATCATCATCCTCCGTGGTGATGGTCTTCTCGGGAGTTCTCCTCGTCGTTTTCCCCAAAGAAGAAGATGGATTTTGTTCTTCGAATGCCAACTCTTTCTGCGCGTGCACACCTATTATCGTCGCCTCAGAGAGAATAAAAAGAAACAACAGCGAGGACGAAACGACGGCGAAGAACGACATCGTTCGGCTGTTCGTCGTCCTCCGCGAGTTCGTCATCGTCATTATCCTCTCTCCTATACGTGTGTGTGATTTTTTAAGGCAAAAAGAGAGAGAAAAAGGTTCTTCTGTTGTGGTACTAAACCCTACGTAGATATGATACCCTAAACAAAAAGTGTAAGGAAAAAATGGGGAGCAAAAGTGGCACAAAAAAGGCAGCATTCCATTGCATTATAGAACACATATTTAAGACATAGACACACGCGCGTATTTAACCAAGTTGTGTGCACAGAAGAGAGCAATACTACTCCAGCAGTACACTCGTTTTTTATTAAAGTTCTCTTTGAATGATTTAAAGTTCTTTTTACGTTGAGTTATATATACTAAGAGCAACAAAAGAAGGAGAGAAAAAAGATGGTGGCTGTTGTGGTAACCCCCCCACCTGGGGGTGTTCCTTTTTTTTCTTCCTCATCGTCGAAGGCTTCTTCTTTTGTGTTCGCGACGACTTTGACCACGACGACGACGACGGGGGCGTCGTGGTGTTCTCCTTCTCGAGGAGGTAAAGCAGCAAGTGCTCGTGGAGGAGGACGCGTGTTTCGTTTTAAAGCGGTTTTTGTTGCGAAAGGAGGAGGAAAAGGATTTGGACGTGAATGGATAATTGGAGAAGAACAGAAAAGCTCTCGTGGTGGTTTTTTAACGAACTGTAGTAGGAGGAGTAGCAAAAGGAGTGGTGCGACGAAGATCACGAAAAGCGTTTTAGACGAGGAGAAAGAGGAGAAGAACACAGAGGACGGCGATTTTACCGCCAAAAGTGTTGGTAAAAATCAATGTCACTATTGCGACCGAAACGCGTCCTCTCGATGGTACAAGAACAAGACCCAATGCAACGCCTGCTATAACCGAGCGAGACGAATTCGGATTAAGAATGATCTCCAAACGCACTCGTGCGAAATGTGTCAAACGTCGAGTTCGGTCGAATGGTACCGAAACAAGTTCGTCGGCGGGAAAACTGGGCGGCTGTGTCATTCGTGTTACTGTCGGGAACGAGCGACGGCGCTGGACGTGAGGTGCGCGCAGTGTCAGAACGAAAGGACGAGCGGGAACTGGGCGATACCGAAGAATAAAGGCAAGTTTAAACACGGAGATCGGTTGTGTAACGCTTGCTACAGAAGGGAATTAGTCTCTTTGAAAGTAGAGGCGCGAGGCGAAGAGGAAAAAATTACGACGAGCGAAGGAGGAGGAGGAGGATCGCATATGTATTCGCGTCGATGATGTCATTATTATTGTACAACTAAAAATATCTATTATCTAATTCTGATGATGCTACCTATGTAAAAAAGCTCTATCTAATCTCTCATCACAGCTTACTTCTTGATCGCAAAGAAGAAGAAGAAGAAGAAGAAGGACTCGTCCACGATATCACCTTCCCCGGGTTCATTATGTTCAAAGGATCCAACGCTTTCTTTATCGACCTTTGGATATCGATGTGCGCCTCGCCGTGTTCGCGGACGATGTGTTTCATCTTCCCGATGCCAACGCCGTGTTCGCCCGAAGCGACACCCCCGACGTCTAACGCGGCGTTGACTAACTCCTCTTCTAATTTGTGTAACTCTTTTTCGTTGTCGTCGTTGAACGGAATTAAGCAGTGGTAATTGCCATCCGCGATGTGACAACACATGACGCACGGGAATCTCGCTCGTTTAAACAACCTTTCTGCGTTGGCGATCGAGTCCGCGAGTTTCGAAATCGGTACGCACACGTCCCCGACGTAAACTTTCTCTTTTTTGTGCGTGCCCAACTGTATGCCACGATATCGCATCGCCCCAAGATAGCATCCTCTTCTCGCTTCCCAAATTGAATCCAACTCGTCGGCGTTTTTCGCAAACTGTATCGTGCTCTTTCGACAGTTTTTCGAGGTCGCGAGTTCGATGAAACGGTCGTAATCTGCTTTCGCTCTCTCGTATCCGCCTTCATCGGGTAGCTTGGAATCCACAAACTCTAAAAATAACGTGGGCGTTTCAATCATTTTCGTCTTAAACACGACGTTTGAGACTTGCACGCCTTCCGAGTTTAACATTTCGCACCTCAACAGCGTCTCCAAATTGGCGTTTCGCGCCAACACGACTGTTTCCGCGGCGTCGCGAACCGTTTCAAATTGCACCACCGCCCCGACTCTCGTTTTTGGAATCGGAAACAATTTCACGGTCAGTTCCGTGATCACGCCTAAAGTGCCTTCCGCGCCTAAAAACAGAGCGTTTAACTCGTACCCGGTTGAGCTTTTCCTCACGTTTCGTCTGGTTTCGATGCACTCGCCTTTCGGCGTGACGACTTTCATGCTCACGATATTTTCCTTCGACGTTCCGTACTTGAGCGTTGACAATCCGCTCCCCCCCCGTACTCGCCATCCCGCCGACGCTTGGATTCGAGGACGGATCCGGGCCGAATATAAACCCATACGGTTCTAAAAACGTATTCAACTCGTTCTTCAACACGCCCGCGCCGACCGTCGCGGTGCGTTGCATCTCATCCATCGACATCGTTTTCAAAAGCGACACGTCCAAAACAACCCCACCAAAGTACGCCACGCACCCGCCTTCCAATCCCGTCCCGGCGCCTCTCGGGACCACTGGTTTCTTGAACTCCGCGCACACGCGAACGATATTTTCAACCTCTCGAGTTGTTTTCACTTGCACCACTGCCTCCATGCGTTCTCCTCCTTCTTTGTTTCCGTGCATATTGCCCATATCTCTTTTGCACGATTCAAAGAACTCCCGGTCGCCTTTTGTTTTCGTGTGCACTCTGTTATTGTCGTCATCATCATCACCTATCAGCGCTTCTCGTAATCGCTCGAGAAAGAACTCATTTTCCTCACACTCTTCCTTTCTCGATGATGATGATGTTACACTCATTCTTTACGACGAGACGTACTAACTCTCTCTTTGTTCTGCGAAGCTTTTCTTCGTGGAAGCTTTTGGATTTCCTCACACTCTTCCTTTCTCGACGATGACGATGCACTCATTCTTTACGACGAGACATAATATAACTCTCTCTTTAATGTTATGCGGAGCTTTTCGTAATCAATGGAAGCTTTTGGAAGCTTTTTTCAATCGTCACACATTTTCCTCCCTTTTGCTCTTGCATATTCGAATACAACACATAGATATTACGAACGCGTTTATCAAAGAGAGATCTTTACATAGAATATACATATATATATTAAAGCAGCAGAATGAATTTTGGAGGCATGCCCCGCGGGGGCGGACGCAAGGTAATACACACATAGATTTGTTCTCGGATAGTTTATATGCGTTTTCGTCTTTGACGCGACTCCTCTGTGAGGCTGCGGTTCGTGCCGCAATGAGAAGAAATCCAATCCATCTTTTTTTTCCTGCTTTCGCGCGCGAGTCTACCGGAGGAGTTGATCTCTTCTTTCTCAAAGATGATCCCTCTCTCTGCGTGTGCTGCGGAGTATTCGAAGGGGAGATCGGGTTTTCCAAAACGCGCTCTTAAGAGAGAGAGAAAGAGAGAGAAAGACAAACGGATGTGTTTTCCGATCTCCCCAAAAACAAGGGAAAAAGAGAGAGAAGACCAACACTTGATTTCACCCAACGAAAAGAAGTGCAAAAGAGAGGAAAAAAAAACGAATCGACAGCCAAAACATATCAAAGAAAGAGAAAGAGCTGAAGAGAAAGAGAGAGAGAGAAAGAGAGTGTTTTTTTAAGGAAAGAGAGACATTTTTCCTCCTTTCTCTCTCTCCTTTCTCTCTCTCTTCGGAGGGAGGAGCGAGTTGAAAAGCAGACAGACATTTTTCGTATCACCGCGTGACACTGACCTCATCTCTCTCTTTCTTTTATTACTTCACGTAATGAAATAATACTTTATTATAGTCCAACGATACGAAACTGTACGACGTGCTCGGGATTTCGAAATCCGCGGACGCGACGGAGATTAAAAAAGCGTACAGAAAAGCGGCGATTAAGAATCATCCGGATAAAGGCGGCGACGAGGCGAAGTTTAAAGAGTGCACGCACGCGTACGAGGTTTTATCCGACCCAGAGAAGAGAGAGTTGTACGATAACTACGGCGAAGAGGCGTTGAAAGATGGCGGGGGCGGTTTCGGCGGAGGCGGAGGGTCGCCGTTTGATATTTTTGAGCAGATGTTTGGCGGGAATCCGTTTGGCGGCGGCGGTGGCGGGAGAGGAGGCGGTCGGTCGAGAGTGAGAAGAGGTGAAGACGTCGTCCACGGGTTGAAGTTATCGTTAGAGGATTTATACAACGGCGTGACGAAGAAGTTATCGCTGGCGAAGAATATTATTTGCCCGAAGTGTACCGGGACCGGGTCCAAGTCCGGCGCCTTGGGTACGTGTCGAACGTGTTCCGGTTCCGGCGTGAAGTTGGTCGTTCGACAAATTGCTCCGGGTATGGTGCAACAAATGCAAACCGTCTGTCCGGATTGTCACGGAAACGGTCAAACGATTTCGGAAAAAGACAAATGTCCGGGTTGTAAAGCGCAAAAAGTGGTCCAAGAGAAGAAAGTTTTGGAAGTGCACATCGAGAAAGGTATGATGCACAACCAAAAGATTGTGTTTAACGGCGAAGCGGACGAGGCGCCGGATACCGTGCCCGGGGATATTGTTTTTGTTGTTCAACAAAAAGAACACAAGACGTTCACGAGAAAAGGAAGCGATTTGTTCTTTGAGAAGAAGTTGACGTTGACCGAGGCGTTGTGCGGGTTCAAGTTTCAAATCGAACACTTGGATGGACGAAAATTAATCGTCGGGTGCGAGCCGGGAGAGATTATTCGCCCGGGAGATTTGAAATCCATCCAAAACGAAGGCATGCCAATCCGAGGGAACCCGTTCAACAAGGGGAAAATGTTTGTGAAGTTTACCATCGAGTTCCCGAAGAACGGCGAGATGTCCGGCGATCAAATCCAAGCGTTGGAGAACATCTTACCGAAACGACCGACGGTTGAATTAGACTTGGAACACGGCGAGGAATCGGATTTGCACGACGTCGACCCGCAAGTAGAAGCGAGAAGGAGAGAAGAGGAGAAGAGAGCGGCTGGGAACGCCTACGATGAAGAGGACGAGGACGAGAGAGGAGGCGAGAGAGTGCAGTGCGCGCAACAATAAATGAAAAGAAATTCCGGGTCATCATCATTACTATCATCGTCATTACTATCACCACCATCATCATTACTATCGTTACCACCATAACGAAAGATGATAAATACGCGAAAGAGAGAGAGAGAGAGTGAGAGAATAAGAGTAAGAGTTAAGAGTGAATATAATATATATATCTTCGAAGTTGTCTTAAAGTTGTCTGGAAGTTGTCTGTGCCGGAATATATTTTGACCTTAAAAAATTGATAGTACTGCCTCAGTACTGCCTTAGTACGAAGGGGGTACTCTCATACCTTAAACCACCTGAGAACCCTAAACAGTTTCATGAAACATTTTTCTCGCCAGATATTTTTGGTTTGCCGTCCTCCTTCTTTTTTTCGTTTGTCTTTTGGAAACGAATCGAATCTTTTACCGAATAAATATCCTCACTTTTCAAGC
>JACLAA010007190.1_pt1 | contig 76908 bp, 88 predicted proteins | sample 8027891 | NCBI WGS metagenome assembly JACLAA01 (sample SAMN15724900, study PRJNA655200) | protist metagenome | isolation source: fluorescence activated cell sorting (FACS) single amplified genomes of... | place: Spain: Blaines Bay Microbial Observatory, Mediterranean Sea | collected 2016-01-19 | reverse complement strand
TTCATTAAAGAATCTATAGTTTTTGATGATGGATCATAAACATCTATAATTCTTTTATGTATTCTTACTTCAAAATGTTCACGTGAATCTTTATTCACATGTGGAGATCTTAAGACACAATAAATCTTTCTTCTTGTAGGAAGTGGGATTGGTCCCATCGTTAAAGACTCAGTCCTTGATGCAGTATCTATAATTTTATCGCAAGACTCATTTAATAATGAAATCTCGTAACTTTTAAGTCGTATACGAATTTTCTGCTTTTGCATTTTATTAATATATTATTTTTTACTCTAAAATTTTAGACACTACACCTGCTCCTACAGTTCTTCCACCTTCTCTAATTGCAAAGCGCATTCCTTTTTCGATTGCAATTGGGTGAATTAGTTGAGCAGTCATTTTAATTCTATCACCTGGCATAACCATTTCGGCTTCTGATCCATCGTCAGCTGTAAATTGCGCAATGGTTCCAGTTACGTCAGTTGTTCTAACATAGAATTGTGGTCTATATCCTGTGAAGAAAGGAGTGTGTCTACCACCCTCTTCTTTTGTTAAAACATATACTTCGCCTTCGAACTTAGTATGAGGAGTAATAGCTTTTGGAGCTGAAAGAACCATTCCTCTTTCGATATCTGTCTTTTGAATACCACGAACAAGAACACCAACATTATCTCCAGCTAAAGCTTCATCTAAACTCTTTTGGAACATTTCTAATCCAGTAACTGTTGTTTCACGTGTTTCACGTAATCCTACGATTTCAATCGTATCGCCTACTTTTATTGTTCCTCTTTCAATACGACCTGTTGCAACAGTTCCACGACCTGTAATTGAGAATACATCTTCTACTGCCATAAGGAATGGCTTATCAGTTTCTCTCTCTGGATTTGGAATATACTCATCAATTTTTTCCATTAGCGTGAAGATAGTGTCTACCCACTTATCGTCGCCTTTTTTGATGCCAGGATTATCAGCAATTGCTTCAAGTGCTAATAGTGCTGATCCAGAAACGAAAGGAATTTCGTCACCAGGGAAATCATATTTCTCTAGTAATTCTTGTACCTCTAATTGTACTAACTCTAATAATTCCTCATCATCTACCATATCAGCCTTATTTAAGAACACGACTATATATGGTACACCTACTTGTTTTGCCAGTAGAATATGTTCGCGTGTTTGTGGCATTGGACCATCTGCAGCAGAACAAACAAGAATAGCTCCATCCATTTGAGCTGCGCCTGTAATCATGTTTTTCACATAATCTGCGTGACCCGGACAATCTACGTGTGCATAATGGCGATTATCTGTTTCATACTCTACATGTGCTGTATTAATAGTAATACCTCTTGCTTTTTCTTCTGGAGCCGAATCAATTTCATCAAACTTTTTACTAGCACCTGTAAATGTAGATAATGCTGAAGAAATAGCTGCTGTTAGAGTAGTTTTTCCGTGGTCTACGTGTCCAATTGTACCAATGTTTACATGTGGTTTTTGACGATTAAATTTTTCTCTTGCCATTTTAAAGTATATATATTTTATATGTTATACATTTTTGTTGCTTTTGTTAGCTAAACATTAGCTTAATTTGATATTAAAATTAGAAGCGATAATGGGCAAATGCTTTGTTTGCTTCTGCCATTTTATGTATTTCTTCTCTTTTTCTTATTGAGTTTCCTGTCTCATTAGCAGCATCTATTAATTCATTTGCTAATTTAATTGCCATACTTTTTCCAGCTCTTTCTCTCGAGTATTTAGTGATCCATCGTAGAGCTAGATTGGTTCCTCTAAAAGCCCTTACTTCCATTGGAACTTGGTATGTAGAACCACCAACTCTACGTGCTTTTACTTCTACCAATGGGGTAACTTTACGGATTGCTGATTCTAAAACTGTAAGTGGCTCTTCACCTGTTTTTTCTTTAATAATATCAAATGCTTGATAAATGATTCTTTGCGCTAAGTGTTTCTTTCCTTCTTTTAGGATTCTGACTGTTAGCATACTAACTAATCGACTGTTATAAACTGCATCTGGGACAGCTAATCTTTTTTTTGTAGTTGTACGTCTTGACATAACTATTGATTTTTTTGTTATAAAATTTTAGATTTACTATTTTGGCCTCTTAGCACCATATTTAGATCTACTTTGTTTTCTATCTTTTACTCCTGATGCATCTAATGTACCTCTAACGATATGGTAACGAACACCTGGCAGGTCTTTAACTCTTCCGCCTCTTAGTAAAACAACTGAATGCTCTTGAATATTATGACCAATTCCAGGAATATAAGCTGTAACTTCAAATCCTGAAGTTAAACGGACTCTAGCTACTTTTCTTAAAGCGGAATTTGGTTTTTTAGGTGTTGTTGTATAAACTCGCGTACATACTCCCTTTCTTTGTGGACAGCTTTTTAATGCAGGTGATTTAGTTTTCTTCTTTATTTTCTTACGTTCTGATCTAATTAACTGTTGAATAGTTGGCATAAATTTTGATTATTTTATTTACGATTTTTTAAAGTTTTTTTCTATATAATTTCTAATTTTGCTTAATATAAAAAACAGCAATTCTTTTTAAGAAGAACTAGAAATCCCATATTTCTTCATGAATTTTTCAACTCTGCCCTCTGTATCTAACATTGTTGTTGATCCTGTGTAAAAAGGATGATTACCTGACCATATATCGACATTTAGTTCTGGTTTTGTTGAACCAACTGTCATTACTAATTGGCCATCACAAAAAACTTTTGCTTCATCGTACCATTTAGGATGAATATCTTTTTTCGGCATATTTAAATATTTTTTTTATTTTAGAAATAATGTGATGCTATTAATGTTTTGACTTTTATAAGCAAAAATAACTAATATTTTATTAATGTTATTTTTTTTACAGATAATAAACAGATCACACTAATATTATCTCTTAGAGAATTGAGGTGCTTTTCTCGCTTTTTTCAGTCCATACTTCTTTCTTTCAATTTTTCTTGAATCTCTTGTCAGATATCCTTCAAATTTAAGAGCTGTACGATTTTCTGGATTGATTTTACATAAAGCTCTCGCAAGCCCTAATCTTATTGCTTCAGTTTGTCCAGTTAATCCTCCACCATGTGCATTAACGTAAACATCATACTTTTCTTCTAATCCTAATGTACTTAGCGGAGATGTTGATATACGGATATAACTCGGACTATATTGCAAGTAATTTTCACTAGCAACACCATTGATTATCATTTTTCCAGATCCAGGTATTAATCTTACTCTTGCTGTTGATTCTTTTCTATTGCCTGTGGCAAAGTAAACTGTTTTATCTACCATCTTTTTCTACTAACTATATATTTACAATTTCAGGTTTTTGGGCACTATGCGGATGTTGGTTGCCCTTATATACTTTTAGCTTAGTATATAGATGTCTTCCTAACGGTCCTTTCGGCAACATTCCTTTAATAGCTTTTTCTATTACTTTTCCTGGTAATCGGCTTTGTAATTCATCAAATGTTTCTATTTTCATGCCACCTACTTGACCAGAATGACGATAATAGAATTTATCTAATCTTTTTTTACCACTAATTTTTATTTTGTCGGCATTAATCACTATTACTGCGTTTTTAATATCTCTACTAGGATTATAGCTAGGCGAGTTTTTCCCAACTAGTATTTTTGTAGCTTCTGTAGCAAGACGACCTAATGTTTTAGAATCTGCATCAATTATATACCACTGACAATCCTGTTCAATCGCAGGATAAAGGGTTGTTTTATTCATATTTTACTTATCTTTTTATTTTAAATATTGTTAGAAGTGATTGATACTAAATGCTCTTCATAGTTCTCTCTTTTGGTAAATTAATCCCTAATCTTTTTTGAAGTGCATCTATCACTTCTTCTGCAGATTTTTGGCCAAAGTTTTTTATTTCTATCAAATCTTCTTGTGAATAATCTAATAAATCAGCTACAGAATGAATTTGTGCTCTTTTTAAACAGTTATATGCTCTCACTGATAATTGTAATTCTTCAATTAATATTTGATTAACTTTGGTTTCTGATGATTTATCTTCATCTTCTTTAGATTTAAAATCTATTTCTCTTAATGGGGAAAATAGATTCGTTAGTATTTCTGATCCTTCGCTTATTGCTTCATGAGGAGTAAGGCTACCGTTAGTCCATATTTCAAGGGTCAGTTCATCCTGAACTTCTTCATTGTTATGTCTTGTATCCTCTACTTTGTAACTTACTTTCCTTACCGGCATGAAAACTGCATCGACTTGTAAAAAGTCAATAGAAGGCTCATCATTCCCTCTTTCTATTAATTGATACCCTTTATTCGTTTCTATTCTAAATTCCATTTCGAGAGTATTGTTACCGCATATAGTAGCAATATATTGATTGCTATCCATAACTGTTACTTCAGAAGGCAAATCAAAATTTCCAGCCGTAACTATAGTCGGACCTTGTATACTGAGTCTACCGACCATAGAATCCTTAGTTTCTGTTCGAAATACTATTTCTTTTAAATTAAGAAGAATTTCTAAAACATCCTCTCGCACACCTGGTATTGTTGAAAATTCATGACTTACTCCTGCTATCCTAACAGCAACTATAGCAGCACCTTCCAAATCAGACAATAAGGTCCTTCTTAGAGCATTACCAAGAGTTGTTCCTTGTCCTTTTTCAAGTGGTCCTATAATGAATTTGCTGTAATAATCTCTTGGACCTTGCATTCTAGATTCTATACACGCTATATCGAAATTAGCCATAGGATTAATTTTAGATTGATCTATAATGATTTTTCTAATAGATCTTAAACACGTCGTTTTTTCGGTGGTCGACAACCATTATGTGGAACTGGTGTAATGTCGCGTATTAAAATTATTTCTAAACCAGCTGCTTGTAAAGCACGAATAGCTGTTTCACGTCCAGCCCCGGGGCCATTAACTAAAACTTCAGCTTTTCTCATTCCTTGACCAACGGCCTCTTTGCTTGCCTTTTCTGCTGCTATTTGTGCTGCAAAAGGAGTACCTTTTTTTGCTCCTTTGAAACCAATAGCTCCACTTGATGCCCAAGATACAGTTTCGCCGTTCGTTGTACTAATAGTTACTATTGTATTGTTAAAGGTTGCTTGTATATGTGCAATACCGTTAGCTGCTGTTTTTTTTGTTTTCTTGCTCGAGTTCTTTTTTATTTGCCTAGCCATTCTTTTGTTATTTGTTTACTCAGTATATTTATTTACTTATTACTTCTTTTTACCAGCAACTGTTTTTTTGCTTCCACGTCGTGTTCTTGCATTAGTCCTCGTTCTTTGCCCTCTAAGAGGTAATCCTTTTCTGTGTCTTTGTCCTTTGATACAATTAATTTCCATAAGCCTCTTAATACTCATAGTTTCAAGCCTCTTAGCTGGCCCTTCTACAAGATAAGATTCATCTATGATTTGTCTTATAGAACTTACTTGTTCATCAGTCAAGTCTTTACATCTAACGCTTGTATGTACATTAGCTTTTTCAAGAATTTTTTGTGAACTAGACAATCCTAATCCATAAATGTATGTTAAAGCAATTTCTATTCTTTTATGCTTTGGTAGATCAACTCCTGCTATACGTGCCACTTGCTTTCCTCCTAATGACTTTATTAATTAGTTAAATATTTTTTATTTTCTTTTCATTTTAGCTCTTCCTTGTCTTACTTTAAGCCTAGGATCACTTTTACATATCACATAAACTCTTCCTCTTCTTTTTACAATTTGACAATCTTTACTTCTGTTTTTTAAGCTACCTATGGAACTTACTACTTTCATTTTTTTATTTTGTAATTTTTATTTCTAGGGAAAACTATATTAGAGAAACATTTTATTTCATTATGTTTTCGTAATTTTTTGATATTAGATAAGTTTGTATCTGTTTTGCTGTGTCTATAGCAACACCTACAAGAATTAATAATGACGTTGCCCCTAATCCTTTAAATGTAGAGATGCTAGTAACACTATCTACTATAGTTGGGATTATTGCTATGAAAGCTAAGAATAATGCTCCTAAGAATGTTAGTCTATTCAAAGTTTTTTGTAAATAATTGACAGTAGCTTTTCCAGGTCTTACTCCCGGTATGCTAGATTCCATCTTTTTTAGATTTTGTGATATGTCGCTAGGATTTATTACTAAGGATGAATAAAAGTAACTAAAAAATAGGATTAGTGAGAAGTAAAATATAGTATAAATATATTTGTTAGTACTAGCAGGGGATAATTGAAGTAGTAGAAATTTTATAGTTTCATTGCTTATTATCTGTTGTAGATATGCAGGTAAAACCAGTAATGCAGACGCAAAGATTATTGGCATAACTCCTCCCTGATTAAGTCTTAATGGAAGATAACTAGTTTTATTTTGTGATTGTCCCTTACCAAGTTGTCTTGCTGAAACAATCGGTATACGTCTAGTACCTTCTTGGACAAAAATAATGCCTATTATAATTAGGAAAAAGATAGTAGCAAGTATTAATAAGTCTGTAATTGTTGGCATTGCACTAGGTACGTCAGATTTTTGTCCCACTAGTTTAGGTAATCCAGCGATAATGTTTACAAAAATAAGCAGTGATGGACCATTACCTACTCCCTTTTCTGTTATTTGCTCAGAAAACCACATAATCATCATTGATCCCGTAGCCAATGCTAAAGACATTTGAACAACAAAAGTTGTATCCCAATTAAAAACATAAGGTCTGACCCATAATGATACCCCAATTCCTTGTATTGTTGCCCAAAAAAGCGCTATGTATCGAGTAAATTGTGATATTTTTTGTCTTCCCGCTTCTCCTTCTTCTTTTTGTAGTTTTTCTAAGCTAGGTATTGATGTTGTAGCTAATTGCATAACAATAGAAGCATTAATGTATGGAACAATACCCAAAGCAAAAATACCAATTGAAGCAAATCCACCACCAGAAAAGACGTTGAGGAAACTAACAATGGGATTTGTAGCGATACTTTGGTAAAAAGCATCATGATCAACTCCAGGAATTGGAATAAATGTTCCTAATCTTGAAAGTATAATCAGGAATAACGTTAAACTAATTCTTTGTGTTATTCCTTTTTTCTTTGTATTACGATTAACTATTTCCATATGCGTTATATAAGTATAAGTATTAAATAAACAAAATTAATCTCCAACAACTAATTATATAGCCATTGGAGATTAATTTTATTAAACAGTAAGATTTCTATTATCCGAAATTTCTGTAAAAGTTTGTAATCGGTTAAGAGCATCAGTCGCAGCTCTCGCGTTATTTAAAGGATTGCTAGAACCTAACTGCTTTGCTAAAATATTTTTAACACCTGCTAATTCTAATATTGTTCTAACTGATCCACCAGCAATAACTCCTGATCCGGGCGCAGATGGACGCATAATAACTTTAGCAGCTCCTGCTCTACCTTGTATTATATGGGGAATAGAGTTATCTCTTGTTAATGGTACTGATATGAGGTTTCTTCTGCCATCGGAAGCAGCTTTTTTTACAGCTCCAACAACATCACTAGCTTTACCAACGCCAACACCCACTTCTCCTTTTTCATTACCAATTACTAAAATAGCTCGGAAGCTTAATTTTTTTCCTCCTTTAACTACTTTCGTAACTCTTCTAATTTGAACGACTCTTTCTTGCCAGTCTGATTCTTTATCTCTAGACTTGTTAGATTTTCTTGGATTAGACATAATATATATTATTTTTAAAAGTTAAGTCCTTCTTTTCTTGCAGCTTCCGCAAGAGCTTTTATTCTGCCATGATAAACTCTTCCGCCCCGATCAAATTTTACTTTTTCGATCTTATTTTCCTTTGATCTCTTAGCTATCATTTCACCTACAAATGTTGAAGCCTCACAAGTACTTCCAGATGAAATTTTTTCTTTTACCTCTTTATCTAATGTTGAACATGAAACCAAAGTATTTCCACTAACATCATCTATTATTTGTGCATAGATATGTGTATTAGACTTAAACACAGCAAGTCTAGGACATTCAGATGTCCCCTTAACTTTGCTTCGAATTCTTTTCCTTGTTTTACTAACTGATTCTTTATTAGCCATTTTATTTTGCTTACTGTATAGTTACGTTTATTTACCTGTTTTACCAGCTTTCTTTCTCACATATTCACCTTCGTAACGTATTCCCTTACCTTTATAGGGCTCTGGCGGACGTACTCTTCTAATGTTTGCAGCGACTTGACCTACAAGTTGTTTACTAACACCATTCACGGTCACCTTGGTATTACCTTCAACAGCTATATTGATTCCCTCAGGAGCAGGTATTGTAACTTGATGACTAAATCCAACATTTAAAATAAGTGACTTTCCTTGAACTTGGCATCGGTAACCTACACCTTGTAACTCTAATTTTTTTTCAAAACCTTGAGTGACACCTTGAATCATATTAGCTACGCTAGCTCTATAAGTTCCATGAAGCTTATTTATTTTTGGAGAATTACCTAATGGCTGAAAATTAATAATGTCTTCTGAGTAATTTACAGCTATATCATTAGATAAAGGCATAGCTAATTCTCCCTTAGGTCCTTTAATAGCAATAATATTTTCATTAACACTGACAGTGACTTTATTTGGTACCTTTACAGGTAATTTACCTATACGAGACATATTTTTTTATTATCTTATTTATTTACCAGATATAACATAACACTTCACCACCAAGACCCTGATGACGAGCCTTATTATCGGTTAGCACACCTTGTGATGTTGAAATAATAGCAACACCTAGACCACCTAGAACTCTAGGTAATTCTTTTCTGTTTGCATAAACACGTAGTCCAGGTCTACTTATTCTCTTAAGAGATGTAATAACTGGATCACCTTCCTTTCCTTTGTATTTCAGTGATAGTAATAATTGCTTATTAATACCATCGCCAATTTCTTCAAAATTTTGTATGAAGCCTTCCTCTAAAAGAACAGAAGTAATACTTCTTGTCATTTTTGTTGAAGGAATTTGAACGATCTTGTGACGAGCTATATTTGCGTTTCTAACTCTTGTTAGCATATCAGCTATTGTATCATTTACCACGATGACTCCAGATAGTTAATTTTATTAGTTGTTTTAATTTTCGCTGAACGGCATTCCCATAGCTTTGAGAAGTGCAATTCCTTCTTGTTGAGTTTTAGCTGTCGTTGTGATTGAGATATCCATTCCTCGTATTTGATCAACTTTATCAAATTCAATTTCAGGAAAAATAATTTGTTCTTTAACACCAAGATTATAATTACCACGACCATCAAAATGTTTTAGTGAAACTCCTCTAAAGTCTCTAATTCTTGGCAAAGATAGATTAACAAATCTTTCTAAGAAAGAATACATCATCTTTTTTCTAAGGGTTACAGCTAATCCTACAGTCATTCCATCTCGGATTTTAAATCCTGCAACTGACTTACGAGCTTTTGTAACTACAGGTTGTTGGCCAGTAATTGTTGCTATTTCACGAATACTATTTTCAAGTGCTTTGTTATTTTTAGAAGCGTCTCCTAAACCTCGGTTAATAGTGATTTTAATAATCTTCGGAACTTCATGAATGTTTTTGTATTTAAATTGCTCCATTAACATTGGAACAACAGTTTCCTTATATTTTTGTCTCAAATTTTGGTTCATTTATCTAGTTAGTGCTTAATAGTTTCTTGAAGACACGTACTTTCTTCCCTGATTCATCAATCTTATAGCCAACACGACTCGCTAAATCCTTATCTTGGCTATATAACATTACATTAGAGCTATGAATAGGAGCTTCAAATTGAGATATTTTTCCAACGTCCCCTTCTTTTCTAGGTTTCACATGCTTTCTTTTAATATTTACTTCTTTTACAACAACTTTATTTTCATTTTTTAAGATCTTAATAATCTCTCCTATTTTTCCTTTATCTTTACCAGAGATAATTTTTACTGTATCCCCTTGCTTAATATGATTAGATAAACATTGATTTACTTTTTTCATTAAAGTACCTCCGGTGCTAAAGATACAATCTTAGTAAAATCTTTATCTCTTAATTCTCTTGCTATTGGACCAAAGACTCTTGTACCTCTAGGATTATTTTCTTTATTGATAATAACTGCCGCATTGTCATCAAAGCGAATAGACATTCCATCTTTCCTGCGTATGGTACTCTTCGTTCTCATTACAACAGCACGAACAACATCCGACCTTTTGATGGGCATGTTAGGAGTTGCATCTTTTACTACTCCTATAATAATGTCTCCTATGCTTGCATATTTACGGTTACCACCTAGGATGCGAATGCACATGATTTTTTTTGCTCCACTATTATCAGCCACATTCAAGTATGTTTGGGTTTGTATCATATCTTTTATTCTCCAAGTACTTGGTTATCTAATTTTAATGATTTTTGCTTTATTTCCTTTAAATTCCATCTTTTTGTCTTACTAAGTGGTCTAGTCTCACTTATTAAAACAATATCTCCTACGCTGCATTCATTATCACTATCATGAGCTTTATAACGTTTTGTTTGGGCAACAATTTTTCCATATCTTTTGTTAGTTACTCGGTTTTCAATAGAAACAACAATGGTTTTATCCATTTTGTCACTAATAACCACTCCTAATCGTTCTTTTATAGGCATATGATTCTTTTGAAATTTTAATTTTTATTTTCTTTTCTTTGTCGTTCTATAGTCATTAATTGAGCTACTTTACGTTTTGTATGCTTAAAAAGATGAGGCTTAAAAGTTTGACGAGTAGCCTTTTTCAGTCGCATTTCGAACAAAGATTTTTTAGCTGTAACTATTTCTTCAGATAGTTTAGCATCATCAAAATCCTTAAAATCAGAAAAACTTTGAAATGACATTTTTATGCTTCTCCTTTAGATATAAATTTAGTCTTAATTGGTAACTTATAAGATGCTTTTTTCATTGCTTCATAAGCAACAACTTGTGATACCCCAGCCATCTCAAAAAGAATATGTCCTGGTTTAATGACAGCTACCCAATGATCTGGAGCACCTTTACCTGCTCCCATTCTTGTTTCTGGAGGTTTTTTAGAGATTGATTTGTCTGGAAAAACTCTTATCCATAACTTACCAACTCTCTTTACATAGCGAGTCATTGTTCTTCTCGCAGTTTCTATCTGTCTAGACGTCATCCAAATTGGTTCTAAAGCCTGAAGGCCATATTCACCGAAAACTACTGTATTGCCTCGTGTTGCCACGCCACGTAATCTTCCTCTATGAGGTTTCCGAAATTTTGTTCTTTTAGGACTAAGCATTTTTCTATTTCTTAATTTAAATTAAATTCAGCTTTTGTTATTTGTTCAAATTCTTTTTACGCATATCAGGTGTAATTTCACCATTAAATACCCAGACTTTAATTCCTAGAATACCGTAAGTAGTATTAGCTTCTTTAGTTGCATAGTCAATATCAGCTCGTAATGTTTGTAAAGGCACTCTACCTTCACGCACCCATTCACTTCTAGCAATTTCAGCGCCGTTAAGTCGACCTGATACTTGGACTTTAATACCTTGAGCATTAGCTCGTTGAGCTTTTTGAATTGCTTGTCTAGTAGCTCTTTTAAAAGGAATTCTTTTTTCTAGTTGTTCAGCAATAAATTCACCAATAAGGTTAGCATCAGCATCCATGTTTTTCAACTCTGTGACATTAACTCGAATTTGGTTGCTATACTTTAAAACTCTTTCTAAGTCTTCTTTAATTTTATCTATTCCACTACCAGATCGACCAACGATAATGCCTGGTCTAGATGTATGAATTTCTAATTCTACCTGTTCTGATCGTCTTTGAATTTCGACTTTTGAAATACCTGCAGTAGAAAATTCTTTTTTAATATAAGCTCTGATCTTATGATCTTCTTCTAAAATAAGAGGATACATTTTTTGGTTAGCAAACCATGATGATCTATGGTCTTGAGTAATTCTTAATCTAAATCCTAAAGGATGTACTTTTTGTCCCACTGAAAACTCCTTATAATTTTTATACTTTAGCTAAAGAAACTCTAATGTGGCATGTTGGTTTCTGTATTTTAAACCCTCTACCTTGAGATCTTGGTCTAAAACGTCTAAAAACAGGTCCATCATCAGCTGAAGCTGAATGAATGATAAGATCATTTTTATCTAAGCCACTATTGTTCTGTGCATTTGCACCTGCCGATTGAACAACTAAAAGAACTGGTTTACAAGCTGCATACGGCATAAACTCTAAGATCATTAAAGCTTCTTTATACGATCTGCCTTCTATTTGCTTTAATACTCTCCTAACTTTTGTAGGAGACATTCGTATATATTTTGCCTTTGCACTAATAGTATTTGAAGGTAAATTCATTTGTTTATGTATGTTTAACGTCGTGATTTTTTATCACTTTTTACATGTGATCTGAAATTTCTTGTTGGTGAAAACTCACCTAATTTATTACCAACCATCTGTTCTGAGACATATACCGGAACATGTTGCTTACCATTGTATACTCCAATAACATGACCAACCATTGATGGTAATATAGTTGAAGACCTAGACCATGTCTTTACGACAACTTCATCTGATTTTTTGTTTTTATCTAAAGCATTTATTTTCTTTAGTAAGTGTGCCGCTATAAAAGGACCTTTCTTTAATGATCGAGTCATACTTAATTACCCTTATGTCTTAATTTACTTTCTCTTACGGATTATACAAAAATCACTATATTTGTTATTTCGTCTTGTCTTTATACCTAATGCTGGACGACCCCATGGTGTTACAGGTTTTGGTCTACCAATAGGAGATCTACCTTCTCCACCACCGTGAGGGTGATCACAAGGGTTCATCACTACACCACGAACTGTAGGACGAATTCCTAACCATCTTTTTCGTCCGGCCTTGCCTAAGACTAAATTTTTCTGTTCTGCATTACCAACTTCACCAACAGTTGCATAACATCTATTGTGTACTAATCTTACTTCACTAGAAGGCATCTTTAATGTTACAAAATTCCCTTCTTTAGCAACTATCTGAGCAGAAGCACCAGCAGATCTTACTATTTGTCCGCCTCTTCCTGGAATTAATTCAATATTATGTATTGATGTACCAAGTGGAATACTAGATAAAGGTAAAGCATTACCTATTTCTATAGGTGCTCCAGGTCCTGAAATGACTGTTGCTCCTATTTCTAACCTTTTTGGATGCAAGATGTATCTCTTCTCACCATCTTTGTAATGTAATAATGCAATTCTTGCATTTCTATTAGGATCGTATTCAATAGATGCAACTTTTGCTTCTATTTCAGACTTATTCCTCTTAAAATCAATAATTCTGTATCTTTGTTTATGTCCACCACCTCTATGCCTTATTGTTATAATTCCTCTGTTGTTTCTTCCTGCTTTTGAAGTTTTCTTTCTCAGTAAAGATTTCTCTGGTTTCTTTTTACTTAAATGTGTAAAATCAGAAACTGAGCGATTACGTGTGCCCGGTGTAATTGATTTATAAATACGTATTGCCATAACTTAATAAATTAGTTCATTCCGCGTAGGAAGTTATATTTTTAATTTTCAGAGAAGAGATCGATAGAACTGCCTGCTTCAAGACTAATAATAGCCCGCTTATACTTAGTTTTCTTACCTATATACTTACCAATTCGCTTCTTCTTAACAGGAGCATGATAAGTATTGACTGCTGTAACTTTGACTTGAAATAAATACTCGACAGCTAACTTTATTTGGTCTTTTGTTGCTTTTATATCGGTAGCAAACGTATATTGATTTATTTCCAATAATCTAGTTGCCTTATCCGTTATGATTGGATATTTAATTAAATCAATTATCTGTCTGTAGCTTGTATTATTCACTGTAAACCTCACATATATGTTTTAATGCACTTTCTGTCACTAATATTTGATCTGGCTGTAAAATATCAACAACGTTAATAGTGTTAGCAGAACTTAATTTAAGATTTTTAACATTACGAACTGATAAAGCTAATTTCTTATTATGGGTATCTGTGATTATTAATATTTTTTTCTTAGGTTGAGATAAATCTAATAAAGAACCTAATTCAGCTAGAGTATATTTAGTGTTAATTTTATCTTGAGGTAGTGTTTCTACTACAACAACCTTAGAAAAATTATGGTGAAGAGCAGTTGTTATTGCTAAACGTCTCTCTTTAGTGTTTATTTTGTGTGCATATGATCTTGGCTTTGGTCCAAAAGCAGCTCCTCCTCCAGCCCATAGTGGAGAATTGCTTGATCCAGATCTAGCATTTCCAGTGCCTTTTTGTTTCCAAGGTTTTTTTCCACCACCACTAACTTCGCTTCTAGTTTTTGTAGAAACAGTTCCTTGTCGTTTTTTATTCAATTGTGCAACTACTGCTCTATGCACCAGATAACGAGATCCAGCTTCAACAGCGTTCAAAGATATTTTACCTTCAGCCCCAGTAGTCCCATCTATTTTATGAACCTTATATTGAATTTCCTGTTTAGTAGCCATCGTAATTTTAGTTCCTTTGTGTCTGACTTATTTTTTACATTATTTTTTTCGATTAGAAACTAGCTAATACTGAGAAGATTACCTGATTTACCAGGTACAGAACCCTTAACAACTAAGATATTATCCTTAAGGTTGATATATATAACCTCCAAGTTCTTAATTGTAGTCTTAGTTCCTCCTAGCCTACCTGCCATTTTTTTCCCTTTGTGTACTTTAGCTGGCGTACTACCTTGACCAATAGATCCTGGCTCTCTATGGTTTTTTGATCCATGTGTCATTGGTCCACGAGTAAAGTTATAACGTTTTACAGTACCAGAAAAACCTTTACCAACTGTAGTTCCAGATACACTGATATTTTGTCCTACTTCAAATGAATCCACACTAATTTTCTGAGAAACAGTGAACGATTCTACTGAATCCACTCTGTATTCTTTTAAGTACTTTAAAGGAGGTAAATTAGATTTGGCTAAATGTCCTAAACGTGGTTTAGTCATTTTTTGGGGGGAAGATTCTGCGTATCCTATCTGGATAGCATTGTATCCTTCATTCTCATCATTTTTTATTTGAGTAACGATACAAGGTCCTGCTTTTATTACAGTCACAGGTATTGCAAAGCCTTGCTCGTCAAAGATTTGTGTCATTCCCACTTTTGTACCGAGAATTCCTATAGTCATAAAATTATTTTTCTTACTTTTAATACAAATAGCAATTGAGACTATTACTTATATGAATAACCTTAGAAAAAGTATAGTCTAATCTATAATAATAATCATAGCTAACTATCTTTTTTTTGACAGTGTTATTTTTATAATATAGAAAGCATGTATAAATATACGGTTTTTAACACTGTATCTTCATCTAGTAATTAATGTATAAATAGATTATCAAAGTTGTTGACACAAGGTGATCTAGAAAACTTAGTTTTGTTGAAATAAATTACAAAAAAAGAATATACATATGGGTAAAGTTGTTGGAATTGACTTAGGAACCACAAATTCAGTTGTTGCAGTAATGGAAGGTGGAAAGCCCTCTGTTATACAAAACGCAGAAGGATTTAGAACTACACCATCTGTAGTTGCTTATACAAAAAATGGTGATAGATTAGTTGGTCAAATAGCTAAGAGACAAGCAGTAATCAATCCTGATAATACATTCTATTCAGTAAAAAGGTTTATTGGGCGGCAATCAGATGAAGTCTCTCAAGAGTTAAAAAAAGTATCTTATATTGTTAAAAACGATAATAACGGTAATATTAAGCTTGAATGCCCTTCACTAAAAAAAGACTTTTCATCAGAAGAGATTTCAGCAGAAGTACTAAGAAAATTGGTTGATGATGCTAGTAAGCATTTAGGAGAGCCAGTTAAACAAGCTGTTATTACTGTACCAGCGTATTTTAACGATTCTCAAAGACAAGCAACAAAAGATGCTGGAAAGATAGCAGGATTAGAAGTTTTAAGGATAATTAATGAACCAACTGCAGCTTCATTAGCATATGGATTAGATAAAAAAAATAATGAAACAATATTAGTATTTGATTTAGGAGGAGGTACATTTGATGTATCTGTTCTTGAAGTTGGAGATGGAGTTTTTGAAGTATTATCAACATCAGGTGACACACAATTAGGTGGAGATGATTTTGATGATAAGATTGTACAATGGTTGATGAAAGAATTCCAAAGTGAACATAACATAGATCTGAGTAATGATCGACAAGCACTACAAAGATTAACAGAAGCCTCAGAAAAAGCAAAAGTTGAGTTGTCAAATTTAACTCAGACAGACATTAGTCTACCTTTTTTAACTGCAACTGATACAGGCCCGAAACATCTAGATAGATCGATTACAAGAAATAATTTTGAAGAAATATGCTCTTCACTTATTGATCGAGTTAGGATTCCAGTTGAGAATGCTTTAAAAGATGCAAAGCTAGACAAGAGTAAGATCGATGAAGTAGTTTTAGTAGGTGGATCTACGAGAATACCAGCTGTACAAGACGTTGTTACAAAAGTTTTAGGTAAAAAACCTAATCAAACTGTTAATCCGGATGAGGTTGTTGCTGTTGGAGCAGCTGTCCAAGCAGGAGTCCTAGCAGGAGAAGTAAAAGACATACTTTTACTGGATGTTACACCATTATCTCTTGGGGTAGAAACACTTGGTGGAGTAACTACTAGAATTATTCCTAGAAATACGACTATACCAACAAAAAAATCTGAGGTTTTCTCAACTGCTGTGGATAATCAACCAAATGTCGAGATTCATGTCTTACAAGGAGAAAGAGAATTTGCTAAAGACAATAAGAGTTTAGGAACTTTCCGTCTTGATGGAATCCTTCCTGCTCCAAGAGGAGTACCTCAGATTGAAGTTACATTTGATATAGACGCAAATGGTATACTTTCAGTGAATGCAAAAGATAAAGGCACAGGCAAAGAACAATCTATTACAATCACTGGAGCCTCAACACTACCTTCCGATGAAGTGGAAAGAATGGTGAAAGAATCAGAAAAAAATGCATCTGAAGATAAAGCTAAGAGAGAGAGAATAGATTTAAAAAATCAATCTGATTCCTTATGCTATCAATCAGAAAAGCAATTGAAAGAATTAGGTGATAAAGTAGATAAAGAAGATCAAACTAGGATTGAAGATTTAATTAAAAAACTTAGAGAAGCTGTTCAGTCAGAAAGTGAAGTTGAAATGAAAGAATTAAGTGAGAAACTACAAAATGAGCTTATGGAAGTAGGTAAGAAAATCTACAGCCAAGACGGAAATAATAATGAAACACCAAAAACAAACAAGAATGAAGATTCAGTAATTGATGCTGATTTTTCTGAAACAAAATAAAACATGAAAGCTTTTACAAATAACTCGTTTAAAATTATTTGTAAAAGCTCTTATATTTTATGAAGAAAAATCATTTTTGAAATAAATATCAAATTACAATAGTAAAAAAATAAGTTTTACCAAATATAGAAACTAAATATTATCAAGTATAGATATTTAGTAACATTATGACACTCGCATCGTAATTACTGAGAATCATTTTTTGTGAAATTGCTTACCTTATTCTTAAAAAAATTGCCTACGGAAAAAGCAGGAATACGAGAAGAAGGTATATACAAAGGTTCACCAGTCTGAGGGTTCCTTCCATATCTAGCTTTTCTTTCTCTTGCTTCAAAAGATCCAAAACCTACCAAAGTAACTCTATCTCCCTTAGCAACAGTCTCAACAATAGTCTCAAAAATAATTGTCACTAATAATTCTGTTTCCCTTTTTGTCATTCCTGATTTTTTAGCTACGATATCAATTAATTCTGTTCTATTCACAATTTTTTTTCTTAATAGAAATATTTGATAGAAAATGTTAATAATAGAAATAAAAATAGGACATATCAAAATCGATATATCCTATTTTATAATTATGCAGCTACCTTTTGACTAATAAAATCTATAGCTTGTTGAAGGTTAGAGATTTTCTCAGCATCTTCGTCTGGAATTTCTATGTTAAAAGCTTCTTCAATAGCCATTACTAATTCAACAGTATCTAAAGAATCTGCGCCTAAATCATTTGCAAAATTTGCTTCTTTTGTGACTTGACTTTTCTCAACACCTAGCTGCTCAGAAATAATTGTTTGTACTTTATCGAGAATTTCTTGTTCGTTCATTGTTACACCTTAATTTATCTATTTCTTATATACAGGTATGCTAAAACATAGATTCTCAATAATCAAGTACAATAAATACTACTACAATATGTAAATAAAAAGGAATAGATAAAGATTTTAACTATTGTTAACACAGTTAGTAGTATTTATCAAATAAAGTTTATAATATTGTGGTGAAATACCATGAAAACTTACCCTTCCTTAGTTATGGCAAAAACAGTCAATATATAGACACTAAGGTTAAATAATAAAAACAGGTAAGAGTTTCTAGTTTCTTAAGTCACAAAAGGGAGTACCTTAATGACGATCAGCTCCAAAGAGCAAGAGGCAAAAAAAGTTTCGGTAATCGTAGATAGAGATCCTGTTGATACATCATTTGAAAAATGGGCGCAACCAGGACACTTCTCTAGAACTCTAGCTAAAGGTCCAAAAACTACAACTTGGATCTGGAATCTTCATGCAGATGCGCACGACTTCGACAGTCATACAAGTTCACTAGAAGATGTTTCTAGAAAGATCTTTAGTGCACACTTTGGTCAATTATCTATAATTTTCTTATGGATCAGTGGAATGCATTTTCATGGTGCTAGATTCTCTAATTATTCAGCATGGTTAAGTAACCCAACAGCTGTTAAGCCAAGTGCACAAGTTGTCTGGCCTATCGTTGGTCAGGAAGTACTAAACGGTGACGTAGGGGGAGGATTCCAAGGTGTGCAAATTACATCAGGATTCTTTCAAATATGGCGTGCTGAAGGTATAACAAGTGAAATTGAGTTATACTGGTGTGCTTTAGCAGGATTAATCATGTCAGGATTAATGGTATTTGCTGGTTGGTTCCACTACCATAAAGCAGCTCCAAAACTAGAATGGTTCCAAAATGCTGAATCAATGCTGAATCACCATTTATCAGGACTGCTAGGACTTGGATGTCTGTCATGGGCAGGACACCAAATCCACGTATCTCTACCTGTTAATAAGTTACTTGATGCAGGAGTTGCACCGCAAGAAATTCCACTACCACACGAATTCTTGGTAAATAGAGATCTTATGGCTCAATTATATCCTAGTTTCAGCAAAGGATTAGTACCTTTCTTCACTTTAAACTGGAGTGAGTATTCCGATTTTCTAACTTTCAAAGGTGGTCTAAACCCTATTACTGGTGGACTATGGTTAAGTGATACAGCACATCATCATCTAGCATTAGCTGTTATGTTCATTGTTGCTGGGCACATGTACCGTACAAACTGGGGGATTGGTCACAGTATGAAAGAAATCTTAGAAGCACACAAAGGTCCATTTACAGGTGAAGGTCATAAAGGAATGTATGAAATACTTACAACTTCATGGCACGCGCAACTGGCTATTAACCTAGCTATGTTAGGATCTGTAAGTATCATAGTAGCTCACCATATGTATGCTATGCCACCATATCCATACATTGCTACAGATTACCCTACGCAGCTTTCACTATTTACACACCACATGTGGATTGGTGGTTTCTGTGTTACTGGGGCTGCAGCACACGCTGGAATATTTATGGTTAGAGACTATAACCCTGCACAAAACTATAATAATCTGTTAGATCGTGTTATCAGACATAGAGATGCTATCATTTCTCATCTAAACTGGATTTGTATTTTCTTAGGATTCCACAGCTTTGGTCTGTACATTCATAACGATACAATGAGAGCTCTAGGTAGAAGTCAAGATATGTTCTCAGATACAGCTATACAATTAAAACCAGTATTTGCTCAGTGGGTACAAAATATCCACACAGTAGCACCAGGTAATACAACGCCAAACGCGCTAGCAACAGCTAGTTATGCATTCGGTGGAGATGTAGTTGCTGTAGGAAATAAAGTAGCCATGATGCCAATCGCATTAGGGACTGCTGATTTCATGGTTCACCACATTCACGCTTTTACAATTCACGTAACAGTACTTATTTTATTAAAAGGAGTATTGTTCTCTCGTAACTCTAGATTAATTCCTGACAAGGCAAACCTAGGTTTTAGATTCCCTTGTGATGGTCCTGGAAGAGGAGGTACTTGTCAAAGTTCAGCATGGGACTCAGTTTTCTTAGGTCTTTTCTGGATGTATAACTGTATTTCTGTGGTTATTTTCCACTTCAGTTGGAAAATGCAATCAGACGTTTGGGGAACTGTACAGGCTGACGGTAGTGTAACACACATTACTGGAGGTAACTTTGCTCAAAGTGCCATTACTATTAACGGATGGTTAAGAGATTTCCTTTGGGCTGAGGCATCACAAGTAATTCAATCTTATGGTTCTGCGCTGTCTGCATACGGAATTATTTTCCTAGGTGCGCACTTTATTTGGGCATTTAGTTTAATGTTCTTATTCAGTGGTCGTGGATACTGGCAAGAATTAATTGAGTCTATAGTTTGGGCACATAACAAACTAAACGTAGCTCCGGCGATCCAACCGAGAGCTCTAAGTATTACACAAGGACGTGCAGTAGGTCTTGCTCACTACTTATTAGGTGGTATAGGCACAACTTGGGCGTTCTTCTTAGCTAGAATTATCTCTGTAGGATAAAAGGAAACTGTATCTAAAGAACAAGTATGGCAACAAAATTTCCTAAATTCAGTCAAGCCCTTGCCCAAGATCCGGCAACAAGAAGGATCTGGTTCGGACTTGCAACTGCTCACGATTTCGAAAGTCATGATGGCATGACAGAAGAAAATCTTTACCAGAAGATTTTCGCTTCACATTTTGGACACTTAGCTGTGATTTTCCTATGGACTTCTGGAAACTTATTCCACGTAGCTTGGCAGGGTAATTTCGAGCAATGGGTTCTTAATCCACTCAAAGTAAAACCAATCGCACACGCGATCTGGGATCCTCACTTCGGTCAACCTGCTATTAAGGCGTTCACTAAAGGAGGAGTTTCATACCCAGTAAATATAGCAACATCTGGTGTTTACCACTGGTGGTATACTATTGGTATGAGAACTAATAATGATCTTTACTCTGCTTCATTATTCTTATTAGCAATATCTGCAGTTTTTCTATTTGCTGGATGGCTACATTTACAACCAAAATTCCGCCCAGGACTATCTTGGTTTAAGAATAATGAATCACGGTTAAATCACCACTTATCTGGACTATTTGGATTTAGTTCTTTAGCCTGGTCTGGTCACCTAGTCCACGTCGCTATTCCTGAAGCAAGAGGACAAGATGTAGGATGGGAAAACTTTACAAAAGTAGCCCCGCATCCGGATGGTCTAACTCCATTCTTCACAGGAAACTGGGGAGCTTATGCTTCTAACCCTGATACAGGTAACCATATTTTTGGTACTGGGGAAGGTGCTGGAACGGCTATCCTAACTTTCTTAGGTGGATTCCATCCACAAACACAAGCACTGTGGCTAACAGATATTGCACACCATCATTTAGCTATTGGTGTTGTATTTATCTTTGCAGGTCACATGTACCGTACAAACTGGGGAATTGGTCACAGTCTGAAAGAGATTTTAGATGCTCATAGACCACCTGGGGGGAGATTAGGTGCAGGTCATAAAGGACTGTATGAGACAATTACAAACTCATTACACTTCCAACTAGGTCTAGCTTTAGCATCGCTAGGTGTAGCTACTTCTTTAGTAGCGCAACACATGTACGCACTACCATCTTATGCATTTATCGCTAAAGATTACGTAACACAAGCTGCTCTATATACTCACCACCAGTATATAGCTGGATTCTTAATGGTAGGAGCTTTTGCTCACGGAGCTATTTTCTTTGTAAGAGACTACGATCCTGAGCAAAACAAGAACAACGTTCTAGCAAGAGTATTGGAGCATAAAGAAGCGATCATATCTCACCTTAGTTGGGTGTCGTTATTCTTAGGTTTTCACACTTTTGGACTTTATGTTCACAATGATGTGGTGGTTGCGTTCGGAACACCAGAAAAGCAAATCTTAGTAGAACCTGTTTTTGCACAATGGATTCAAGCATCATCAGGAAAAGCTATGTATGGTTTTGATGTTCTATTATCTTCTAGTAATAGTTTAGCTTCAAATGCTAGTAGCAACATTTGGTTACCTGGATGGCTAGATGCCATTAACAGTGGTAAGAATTCATTATTCCTACCTATAGGTCCTGGTGATTTTCTTGTACACCACGCCATTGCTCTAGCACTACATACTACAACTCTGATTCTAGTAAAAGGAGCTCTTGACGCACGTGGATCTAAGCTAATGCCGGACAAAAAAGATTTCGGTTACAGCTTCCCTTGTGATGGTCCTGGAAGAGGAGGTACATGTGATATATCAGCTTGGGATGCATTCTATCTAGCTATGTTCTGGATGCTAAACACAATAGGATGGGTAACATTCTATTGGCACTGGAAACACGTTACTATATGGCAAGGTAATGCTGGTCAATTCAATGAATCATCTACATATATTATGGGGTGGTTAAGAGACTACCTATGGTTAAATTCATCACCACTTATTAATGGTTACAACCCATATGGTATGAACAGTTTATCAGTTTGGTCTTGGATGTTCTTATTCGGACACCTTATCTGGGCAACTGGATTCATGTTCTTAATCTCATGGAGAGGATACTGGCAAGAATTAATTGAAACACTTGTTTGGGCACACGAAAGAACTCCACTTGCTAATTTAGTAAGATGGAAAGATAAGCCTGTTGCTCTATCAATTGTTCAAGCTAGACTTGTAGGATTAATACACTTTACAGTAGGATACATATTTACTTATGCAGCCTTCGTAATAGCATCAACTACAGGTAAGTTTGGTTAATATTAGTTTTAATTAGTGTCACATTTACAAAGATTCAAGTAAAATCTTACTTGAATCTTTGTAAGTAATTGTTGTAACATAATTTATAGTTAAGAGATTCAATATACTAATAAGAAATTCAAAAAAACAAGTAAAAAAATATGGCAAAGAAAAATATGATAGAACGCGAGAAAAAGCGTGAAAGACTTATCAACAAATATGGAAAAAAAAGAAGAGAAATAAAAGAATCATTGAAATCTGCCGAAACTTATGAAGCTAAACTAGCACTTTATGCAAAGCTTGAAAAACTTCCTAATAACTCTGCACCATCTAGACACAGAAATAGATGTTGGTTAACAGGTAGGAGCCGTGGATATTATAGAGACTTTGGTCTATCTAGACATGTATTAAGAGAAATGTCTCATGCGTGCTTACTCCCGGGAGTAACAAAATCAAGCTGGTAGCTATTATAATAGCATACTAATTTATGTCCTTAAGCTTCAATACAGGCAAGCGACAAAATTAGTATGCTATTTTTTACTCTATGGAAAAACCAAGTAATTCCTTATAAACCAAACTGGTTTCCTCTTCTGTACTGTAGGTAAGCAGCAACAAAAAGACCAGCAAGAGTTACAGGAACTAAACCAAGAACAATACCAAATAATAATGGTTCTATCATAATATTTATTTTTATAGTTTTTTTAATGCTATAAGCAATAGTACACAATGTATTCAATATTATATATGATAATGCAAGGTAATAAATAAGGTGAGATTCAAATATAAGGAAATAAAAACCAGATAAAGAAAATGCACTAACAATTAGTAGTAAAAAAATGAACCTATATACTTTGCTGCATAGCAAGATAAAACTCAATAATGCAGCAAAAATCTTAATTATCTAAATCCAACAGCAGCTTGCCAAACAAAAGCTAAAAGCAAGAAAAACACTGGGATCACTGGAGCAACGTCAATGATAGGTTTAAAGATTGCGTATGCTTCAGGCAATTTAGCTAACAGTAAAGTTCCTTCCATATTTTTTTTGACCTCTCTGTAAGGAAAAGTTTTGTATATCAAATGTAATTAAATAAACAAAGGTAATAAATAATAATTGACTACCTTGTACATACTCTATAATAAACTTTATTATCAGATTAATTAAGTAATATTTATTTTTAGATACAGTGCAGTTTGTTAAATAAACAAATTAACTAATTTTTTAATAGAAACGTTATGAGGTTGAAAAATTTCTTCATAGACTATGAATAGCTAATGACAGCCTTCAAGAAATCTAATATATAAAATTAATCAAATTTGTCATCAAGGTAAAGATCTTATAGTAATGACTAACATTGTTCATTATTAATCCTGTTGGATTATTACATATGGATAAGGAACAACAAGGAAAGAAATCATTACTTATATGATATATGTATATCAAGGAGATGATAAAAACATTTATTAAAAATAACAACACATAATGGAACAAAAATACCTTTAGTCAGGAAAGTGTAAAAAATAAAAAAAAGTTAGTAACAATGCCAGAACTATGACAATAGTTTTACATAAGTAATTAAGTATATTCTAGAAAGATAAATTACATTTTTTTTAAATTATTAAGTAATTACAAAAAATAGACGCTAATAGTATAACATGTAGTAGAGAAATGCTTACATTGTCAAGTTGTGGAAACTATGACAATATTAAAAAAAATAAGCACAGATTTAAAGCCAATTTTCATATTTGAGGAAACAAACATGGTTGCTATTATCCAATTACTTGTTAGTGCTTTGATACTACTATCTTTCGTCTTAATCATTGGTGTTCCAGTTATCCTCGTTTCACCTAATCAATGGGAAAAATCAAAAAACCTAGTTTACGCAAGCTGTGGCCTTTGGTTTGGATTAGTAATCGTAACTGCTGCTTTTAATAACTTTGTAATCTAAGAAAAGATTCATTTAAGTATATAGATCCTACACAGGTTACTTTAATCAAGTAGGATCTAACTAAACTTAATAAATTAGTGCATAGATAGTTGACAGTCTATTATTTTTTTTATATCATATAACCTATTACAGCGGGTATAGCTCAGTGGTAGAGCGCGACCTTGCCAAGGTCGATGTCGCGCGTTCGAGTCGCGTTACCCGCTTTCTATATTAGAAATTTCTTTTTCATATCCGAATTGCAAAATAGTTACAGAAAGAAGTAGGATTCTTTTTAGTAATAAAACCTTTAATAAAAAAAGGAACAACGAGCATATACAGTAGCATATACTTGTTGTTCAATAAGGAGAGAGTGGGATTCGAACCCACGGAAACCGTAAAGCTTCTTCTGATTTCAAATCAGACGCATTCGACCAGCTCTGCCACCTCTCCTATACTTACTTATAGTAACAATACCATAAGCAAGACAGATTAAGCAAGACTTAATCGCTAAAAGACTTTGTTGTGAATTTAATTTCTGAAGGATTTAGATTTTTCCCAATTGAGTGAGATACATTTCCTACACCAACACGTCCTGCATTAACTTTCTCAGGGAAAACGCCGTCTTTAGGATGTAGATATTGAACTTCTCCACTTGGAAAAATGCGATAAATTTTAAAATTAGTAATTTTAAAAGAAGTTTTCAGCTGAGTACTTAAAGCAAGGCATTGCTCTTTTCTTGCTAAATAAAGCAGATTTTCACTTTGTCTCATTATTGCAGCACCACCTGTTGGCATTTCAAAAACTTGCTCTTTTGGACTTGTCCAAGTAATTGCATATTTCTCTTCCACCTCAGCAGCTCTTAACCAGCCACCCGTACTTCCTTCAAAAGTAGGTGATGGTATTTGTAAGTTTAATGTTTCAGCCATATTGTTTTATTAATAATTACCTCTTAATATAATACCACAACTAGAGGTGTAAACTGTTTTTCATAGCGGAGAATGGATTTGAACCATTGACCTTCGGGTTATGAGCCCGACGAGCTACCAGACTGCTCTACCCCGCGTTTATTTTAAGATATAGTACATCATACATTTAAGTAATTCAAGCATTCTCAAGTAAAGTTAAACTTAGAGGAAGTAATAAAAGTAAAGATACTAAAGTAATTTGCAAACGGGAAATACCTGGGTAGATTTCATAAGTACCAATTAATCTATCTTGCAGCAAAATCTCAGGGGGCTTAATCCATACTTGACCATCGTACCACCCAGATTCTTCATAGGGCACTGTAGCCTCCATTAAACGTGAATAAATATACTTCCATCCTAAATATGATCTTAGACAAATTAAGATTGTTATAATAAGTCCTGAGAAAATTGAATATAGAAAAAGATATTTACTATTTGTAACAGAAAAAGAGCTGAGTATAAGAAGAAAATAAGAAAACAAAGAAGATAAAATAATTATCGAAGATAAAGATTTTATATAAGTATTTTGATTTTCTATACACCAGAGAAAATTGGCTGATTCTCTCAGTTTTTTATATTCATTTAAGGGCCTTTGATCCTTAGGGACAGGACAGAAATATTCAGAATTTGTCATTGAAAAATATGCTATTCAAATTTACTAAGAGTTGATATATACACTGTTAGGATAAAGAAACTTGTTACTAAAATCCAAGTTATTTTGTCTAATGTTTCTTCTGCACTTCTTGTGCCATTAAAAACTTGGTTTTGCCCAATCATCCCTTGAGATTTTGGGTTATGAATCATGATTGATAAAATTAAGCCTACTGAACAAAAAAACCATAAGTTTTGTATTATTTTCATTTCTTCAGAAAAAGTATTTTGTATTTTTTAAACATTAGTTGTCTACCTTAACTACAAGGTAGACAATAATAGATGATGAGAAAGATTCCTTATTCTCCTTGTAATTTTAAAAGGCCAAAACCTAAAGCAAGACCTACTAATGTTATTACAATACACACAGCTGCCGCTGATATCATTTCGTTACCCATATCTTACTCCTTTATAATGTATTTTTTTTCTATACTGAATCGAGAAAAATGATTCACAAAATATCTAGAAACCGTTTCTTCCCCAAACAACTAAAGCTAATGAAAACGTAAACACTACCATAAGAGAAGACCATCCTAAGCTAATTATGTCCATAATAAAATAAGTAAAGTTATAAATCCAAATTTGTATTTTTTTCAACTTACTTCTCATAATAGATTAAATGTAAACTAATACCTAATTATACAAATTGAATCTTTTTGAAGTTAGTAAACTATTATACTATAATGTTATAGGCTTTTTTTTGTATATAAGAAAGTGTCTAAAAGAAAACAATGTTTTAACTAAACATTAGAGTTAAGGCGAAGTGAAAAAGAAATTTTTCTAACGTCACAATAGATTCCAGTATTTCAACTAAATAATTCAATACATGACAAGTAATTTAGCTACACAACTGCGCGAAGGAACAAGCAAGTCTCACACTATGGCAGAAAACGTTAATTTTATCAAGTCTTTTTTAGGTGGAGTAATTGATAAAAATTCTTACGTAGAAATGCTATCAAAATTGTATTTTGTTTATGAGGCAATAGAGAAAGCTATGGAAGACAATAAGGAGCACGAATATATTAAGCCAATATATTTTCCCGTATTAAATAGAACAGAAAGTTTAAGAGAAGACTTAGAGTTCCATTATGGTAAAAATTGGTTAGATGATAACCAACCTTCAGCTGCAACTCTTGATTATGTAAATAGAATCAATCAAATTAGCAAGGAAAAACCGCAACTATTAGTCGCACACGCTTATACAAGATACTTAGGAGATCTTTCAGGTGGACAAATTCTGAAAAAGATTGCACAGAGAGGAATGGGATTACAAGGTTCTAAAGGCCTTGCTTTCTATGAATTTAATGAAATTGTCGATGAATCGAAATTTAAGTTTGATTACAAAGCAGCTCTAGATTCATTACCTATCAAAGATAATGAGGCCCCGCAAATCATAGCAGAAGCAAACATAGCATTTACATTAAATATGAATATTTTCTCTGAATTAGAATTCAGTTTCATCAGAGTTCTACTTAGTAAAATTCGTAGTGCAGTTAACAATGTGCAAAGTCTTTTTTTTAAAGTAAAAGCAAACTAAGATAATAGTTTTCTTATAACTGATAATAAATTATAGATAATCTTCTTTCTTGAATTTACATCTACTTATTATCAGTTATACTGTTCTTATAAAAGTCATGTTTTTTAATAGTAATAACATGTTAATAAGAATTCAAACAACATAAGAATATGCCTAAGATTAAAACACGTAAGTCTGCACTAAAAAGATTCCGTAAAACTGTAACAGGAAAATTTATAAGAAGAAAAGCTTTTAAGGGACACCTTTTAGAAAAGAAAAGTGCTAAGCGTAAGACAAGTTTATCTCGTAAGATGGTAGTCTTTAAAGGTGATGCTATGGCAATACGTAGTATGATTCCGTATGCTTAAAAATAACTTGTCAGATAAATAAAAATTAATAGAGGAGAAAAATAAAAATGGTAAGAATAAAAAGAGGAAATGTTGCTCGTAAAAGAAGAAAAAAAATCTTTTCAATAGCTAAGGGATTTAGAGGAACACATTCGAAGCTTTTTAGGATGGCGAACCAGCAAGTCATGAAAGCTCTGAGATATGGTTATGTAGGTAGAAAGAGAAAGAAAAGAGACTTTAGAAGATTGTGGATTACTAGAATTAATGCAGCGTCTAGGATGCATGGTACTAATTACAGTACCCTTATATCAAAGTTAAAATCTTCACAGATTAGTCTTAATCGTAAAATGCTTGCTCAGATGGCAGTAAATGATATGAACTCGTTTAGTACTCTTGTTAAGTCACTATAAAAATAATCTTATAAATATAAGATATAAAAGCATAGAACTAATTAAATTAGTTCTATGCTTTTATATTTGTGCAATTAGAAATTCATTTCAGCTAACTGAACTTTTTCAAATTGCTTCTTCTTAAGAACTAGAAGAACTTGAGCAAAAATGATTGTAAAGAAGAAAGCGATCATTCCCTTTACTCTTGCTGGACTTTGTAGAACAATTTCTGTCTCAGCTTGGCCAAAACCACCAACGTTAGGATCATTAGTTAATGGTTGATCAGCGTTAACATTCTCTCCTTCTTTCACAAGAATATCTGGACCTAATGGAATCTTAACAGTCACTGCGTCACCGCTCTTACTATTGATTGTTAAAGTAGTTACCTTATCTAATTTTTCAACTTTCACTACTTGTCCCGCTACAGGAGATGCATAAAGAGTATTATTGCTCTTTTCTCCAGTTGGTTGAACTTGACCTCTTCCACGATTAGCACCAACAAAAATAGGATACTTAATGAAATGGACATCTCTATTTTCTGCTGGGTTTGGAGCTAAGATAGGAAATACAATCTTCTGGTGATCATTCCCCGAAATAGGTCCAACAACAAGAATGTTTTGCTTAGAATCGCTATATGGTGAAATAACAACTCCCTCAGTAGCTTTCTTTAGCTCATCACTAAGTCTTTCTTTAGGAGCTAATTTGAAACCTTCTGGAAGAACTACAACAGCACCAACGTTTAAAGGTCCCTTACTACCATCACCAGTTACTTGTTTAACTGATAAATCATATGGGATTTCTACAACAGCTTCAAAAACAGTATCAGGAAGTACTCCCTGAGGTACTTCAATCTCAGTAGGTTTTTGAGCAAGGTGACAGTTAGCACATACAATTCTTCCTGTTGCTTCTCTTGGATTTTCATATGCTTGTTGCGCATACACAGGGAAAGCATCAGCTACAGAAGGCAGTAATAAAGAGCCAAAAATGCTTGCAGCAAGCATTATAGATTGTAATTTTTTGTTAATATTTAGGATATAGTTATTTTTCATCTTCTTCAAGCTAATTATTTGAGATAAATGTTACACGATTTTCTTATTATCAGAACAGTTCTGAAAAGTATTAGAAATTGCATATAAGTAATTCTAAAAATATAAGAGATACCTTTTTACTTTTAATTATATTATTTAAGTTAACTAATTTTAATTACAAAATTAATTTTTTAATTAGACTAAGTAGTCTCTCTGATAACATTTTATCATCTTGAGATGATTTTAGCGTAAAAATGCTCTCATCTAAATATTGAGTACTTTAAGATAAGTTTCCAATAATACAAAATATGGTATTTGTTATACCTTTAGCATAAAATTATTCAAAATTAACTAGAAGTATGAGAGTCTAATAATTCGTATTTTAATGATACATTAAGATATATATGTCATTGAGTATGCGTGTCCAAAGCTGACTCTTAAAGCATTAAGGAATAATTATACATGCAGTAAACATATTAATCCTTAAAGAAAGTATTATTTAACTTGAATTATAGATTAACAAGAAGTGAAAGATTTTTTAATCTAAGACTCCATATAATTGTTATTTTCTTGAGTTTTTTCTATAAAATAAACAATCGTGGCACCTCCAAAATATAAAATCATTATTATGCTAGACATAAAAAGTTGAGTAATAGGATCTACCGAAGGTGTTAGAATAGCTCCTATAATAGTCGAGCCTAAGATTACATATCTCCAAACAGAAAACATTAAATTACTAGAAAAAATTTTCAAAACTCCCAATACAACTTGAATTACAGGAAGCTGAAAGGCTAGACCAGTACTAAATAGCAGTATTAATATAAACTCAAAATATTGCTCAAATGACCAAAAAGGTTCTACTACATCAGAGCCGTAATTAATAAAAAAGTTTAGGGCAGCAGGAGCTAATAAAAAATAACCACAAGCTAGACCAAAGATAAATAGAATGACAGAACCCACAACAACCGGTAAAATTGTTTTTCTTTCACCTTTAGTCATACCAGGAAGAACGAACAAAATTATCTGATAAATAATAAATGGACTACTGATAAAAAAACCAGTATAAACAGCTACTTTTAAAGAAGCAAAAAAATACTCGCCGGGAGCTAGTTGAAGAAATTTTATTCCAGTAGCAGGTTCTTGAAGCAATTTAACTATACTTTTAACTGTTATTAGACAACTAACTATTGTGGTAACAAGCAACGATAGTGACCAGAAAGCTCGTTGACGTACTTCCTCTAGATGTTCTGTCAGGGACATTTCTGCTTCATTCTGTTCAAAAGATATTGAATAAGGAATAAGTTTTTTACTAATCTGCGAGTTTGAATTTAACATATTTTTTTCGAATCATAATTGGGTGACATAATATATTATAGATATTATTAAACAATATAAATGAATATATGGAGAGTAAGTTCAAGTACATTTGTACTTGAACTTACTCTCCATATACGAATTATGAGTTAAGTTGTAGCTTGTACACGTGCACGAGCCTTACGCAGATTTTGAGTCGCTTGGATTCTATCTTTGCTAGTCTCAGCTTCTTCAAAACGAGCTGTCATTTCTTCTAATTCTTTTTGTGCTGCTTCCTTATCTATAGAAGCACCTTCTTCAGCTCCATTAACTAAAATAGTTAATTCATCATTTTCTATTTCAGCAAAACCACCCATTAGCACAATAGGAGTCCATTCTTTATCAGTACGGACTCTCATTACACCAATATCTAAGGCTGTTAATAAAGGAGCATGACCACGTAAAATTCCTAGTTGACCAGTACTACTTGGAAGAATAACCTCTTCGGCATCAGAATCCCAAACAGTTCTATCTGGCGCTATGATACTAATATGTAGAGCCATTTTTTACCTTATCCTTTTAAACCTTTTGATTTTTCGATAGCTTCATCAATGTTACCAACGAGATAGAATGCTTGCTCTGGTAACTCATCAAGTTCGCCATCAAGGATCATATTAAAACCCTTAATAGTTTCTGCTAACGATACGTACTTACCTGGAGAACCAGTAAAAATCTCTGCTACAAAGAAAGGTTGAGATAAGAAACGCTCAACTTTTCTTGCACGTGCTACAACTAATCTATCCTCTTCAGATAGTTCGTCTAGACCTAGAATTGCAATAATGTCTTGTAATTCTTTGTATCGTTGTAAAGTTTCTTTTACATTCTGAGCAGTTCCGTAGTGTTCTTTACCTACAATATTAACTTGTAGCATTGTTGAAGTAGAATCTAGTGGGTCTACTGCAGGGTAAATCCCCTTAGCTGCTAAGTTTCTTGATAGTACAGTTGTAGCATCAAGGTGAGAGAAAGTTGTAGCTGGAGCTGGGTCAGTTAAGTCATCTGCTGGAACATAAACCGCTTGAATAGAAGTGATAGATCCCGATGTAGTCGAGGTAATTCTTTCTTGTAGTCCACCCATTTCAGTTGCAAGAGTTGGTTGGTAACCAACAGCAGAAGGCATACGACCTAAAAGTGCAGATACTTCAGCACCTGCTTGTACAAATCTAAAGATGTTATCAATGAAAAGTAATACTTCTTGCTTGTTAACATCACGGAAGTACTCAGCCATTGTTAGAGCTGTTAATCCAACTCTCATACGAGCACCAGGTGGCTCGTTCATTTGACCGTAACATAATGCTACTTTTGATTCGCTTAAATTATCTTCTCTAATAACTTTAGATTCTTTCATCTCCATGTAAAGATCGTTACCTTCACGTGTTCTTTCACCTACACCACCGAAAACAGATAGTCCACCGTGGGCTTTAGCAATGTTGTTAATAAGTTCCATAATTAGAACAGTTTTACCTACACCTGCACCACCAAATAAACCAATTTTTCCTCCTCTTCTGTAAGGAGCTAGTAGGTCAACTACTTTAATACCTGTTTCAAAAATTGAGGGTTTCGTTTCTAGTTCAGTGAACATAGGTGACTTTCTATGAATTGGTGAAGTTGTTTCCATAGAAACATCACCCATTTCATCAACTGGTTCACCTAAAACATTAAAAATACGACCTAGAGTAGCTTTACCAACTGGAACGCTAATTGCAGCTCCAAGATCGGCAACAGACAGACCTCTCTTTAGGCCATCCGTAGATGTCATAGACACAGCTCTTACTTTATTATTACCAAGTAATTGCTGAACCTCACAGATAACAGCTGTTGAACCTTCACCGATTTTAAGAGCGTTATAAATTTGAGGAAGTTTGCCGTTAGAAAACTCAACGTCAACTACAGGGCCAATAATTTGAGTAATAAGACCAGTGTTTGTTACAGTGTTTACCATAAATAAGTTCGATACTCCGAAGTCAAGAATGTGTTTAATAAAGTTTCGTAATAAATCAAAAAAACTTACTTTGATATCAATATAAAAAAGATAAGTTTTTTTATTGTTCAAATATAGTTAAAACTATTTCTACTAAATAGTATACAAGTGTGACTAATAAGTATCTTCAACAAAAGGAATAATTTAAGAAGAAAATTCCGGCTTTTTTATTAAGGTTTTCTTTATACTACTAACCAGGTCCAATTTTTATTGAATCACTTAATAACATAATGATATTTTTAATACATATTATCAGAGGCCATCCTTCCAGTAGTTTTCAACCAATTTTGTGCTTCTATGTAGTTGTTAGGAGCTAACCTTATCGCTTGTTTCCAGTATTCAGCAGCTTTATCAAACATTGTTCGCGCTGTTTCTAAATCTCTTTTTTCTGAAGCTTTTACTCCTTGATAATGATAAATAACAGCTATATTATTTAAGGCTGGTGGTAACCTAGAATTTAGATCTAAAGCCTGATGATAATATTCTAAGGCTTTAATATACTCCCCGTTACTGGCGTAAATTAAGCCTATGTTATAAAGGATATAACTTCTATCATAAGGATCCTCTTCCAGCCTTAAAGCTTCATAATAATTCTCCAAGGCTTCGGCATATTCTCCTTCAGATTGTGCAGACATTCCATCTCTGTAATAAGCAAAAGCTTCTTTTTCTTGTTTACTTGCTGGAAGAACTTTTAAAACAATATCTGCTATAACCGTAAAAGTTTTGTCTATAAAATTATCATTTTTTTGGAATCTAGGCATGAGATTTATTTATTATTAGCTTTTCTGAACTTCTAAAAACATAAAGTACTTTAAATGAATAAACATAAGGTGATTTTACTGTACTTGCAATTACCTTATAGAAAGTAATTTCACACTACCACTAGTAGTGAAAAAATATGAGTCAAACCAAATTACTATATAAAAGACATTAATTTTTTATGTAGATAATCTGTTATAAATATATATTTTTATATTAATGTTAATTCGAATATGTTGCAAAAAGATGATAATTTGCTTATGAGTTCAATAATCATATTATGATACAAAATTCAATTTATTAATCAATGAATCATCAGAGTTAATATAGAGATCTCATCCATTATCTTAAGACTCAATGAACATCAAAAGAAATAAATTGTTATATGTATCTCATATCTATTAGTTTTTTTTTCAGTTCTTAAGTTAAAAATTCTTACAACATCTAAACAATAAAAAATCATGACTAAATATTATTGTTAGGTTAAGGTTATAAGCTAGTATATTAATATTATTTTTTGTCATTTGAAAATGGTTGGTTTCAGTCATATTATTAATTTGAAGTGATTGGAGAAAAATAAACAGTCCACATGTATATGATTATTGTTTATAGATTAGAAAAAAATTAAAATTTCTATAGAGCAAAGAAATTTGAATATCTTTAAGTATCATATAGTATCAAATAATACTAATATCATTCGTACAGACATTACAAACAGCTATTATCACATACTGCAAAATTAGGTAAGTAATTCCAATTTCGTAGCTAATTCAGTTTTTAGATCAAATAATCATCATCAAAAAGCAACAGAATGAGAAAAAGAGAATACAAAAAAAAGTTAACATGCTGTAGAATTCGCAGCATTTATCGTAATAGCTGGATATTTGACAATATCTTCTATAGTTATAATATTTATTGCAACATGCAAAATAGGAATAGTGAACAGGGTATAACTATGTTACTGATCAATCCTATAACAATTGAAGAAATAGATGAGAAAAATACTTTCAATGATACAAAAAGAATAAATTTTTCACTAGAAGATGAAAAGAACATCAATCCTAAGTTAGAAAAAAAGAATAAAAAAGTTATAAAAAGCGATGATAAAAACAAAGAAGTTGATATAACAAAAGGAAAACTTAAACTAAAGAAAAAAATCAACGGAAATGATGATGATGTTAATAAAGTAAAAAAGCAAAATATAAACAATACAAAAAAAGCTAGAAAGGCCAATAAAAGAAAAGAATCTAATAATGAATTATCTAAAGAAAAACCAGTAGAGATTATCTTATATGGTCCAATTTCTGTTCAAGAACTGGCTGAAAAAATGTGTATTTCTGGAACAGAAATTATTAGAATATTATTCTTAGATGGAATTATAGTCAATATTAACCAAGTCCTAGATATAGAGACTGCAACAAAAGTAGCACACGAATTAGAAGTTACAGTAATCACTAGTGAAGAAGAAGTTGAAAATAATCGTAAAGATTTTTCAATATTAGATCCTAATGAAAATACTGAAGAACGTCCACCTATTGTTGCTGTAATGGGACATGTAGATCATGGTAAAACAACCCTTCTAGATAAAATCAGACAGACACAAATAGCAAAAAAAGAAGCAGGTGGGATAACACAAAAAATTGGGTCATATGAAGTGGATATTGACTACCAAGACCAAAAGAAAAAAATTGTATTTTTAGACACACCAGGACATGAGGCTTTCTCATCAATGAGATCTCGTGGAGTTCAAGTAACTGATATAGCCATCTTAGTCGTAGCAGCTGATGATGGAGTTAAACCACAAACAATAGAAACCATAAAGTGCATAAAAGAAGCAGAAGTACCCCTAATTGTAGCTATAAATAAGATAGATAAAGATGATGCAAATATAGATAATATTAAGCAAGAATTAACTGTACATAATCTGATTCCTGATGACTGGGGAGGAGATATACCTATGATTCCTATTAGTGCTAAGGAAGGTACTAATTTAAACGAATTACTTGAAATGATCATCTTAGTTGGGGAGATGCTGGATTTAAAAGCATCCGTGACGGAAAATGCACAGGGAACTGTGCTAGAAGCTAATTTAGATAAGAGTAAAGGGGCTATTGCTACACTACTTGTACAGAATGGTGTCTTAAATATTGGGGATATCATTGTAACTAACCATTTTATGGCAAGAATCAGAGGTATGATTAATTCAAATGACGATCCAATTGTTGAAGCATTCCCTTCATCACCAATATTAGTCTGGGGACTTTCTAGCGTGCCAAACATTGGAGATAGATTTGAAGCTTTTAAAGATGAAAAAGAAGCTAAAATAGCGTTACAAGCAAGAAAAGAAACTAACATTGATAACCAGAGAGTCAATTCCACATCTGATAGATATTCGTTACTTAGTCCTAGTATTGAAGCTGTTATTAATTTAGTTATTAAGACAGATATACAAGGCTCTGTAGAGGCTATTATTAATAGTGTTAACCAGATTGAGCAGGAAAAAGTTAAGATAAGGATATTATATGCTTCTCCTGGAGAAATCACAGAAACAGATGTTGATTTTGCTGACGCCAGCGACTCGACCATATTAGCATTTAATACTAAACTGGCGCCAGGAGCTAAAAAAGTAGCTAGACACTTAGGTATAACAATCAAAGAATACAATGTGATCTATGATCTTTTTGATGATATTCAACTAATGGTTGATGATATTCTCGGACCGCAATATGAAGAAAGAAATATTGGTGAAGCGACTGTCAAAGCTGTTTTTCCACTTGGAAAAAATTACGTTGCTGGTAGTTTAGTTAATAAAGGAAAGATAACAAAGGGGTGTCACATTAAAATTAGCCGAAATGAACAAGAAATATACAAGGGAATTTTATCTTCATTAAAGCAATTTAAGCAAGATGTGGCAGAAGTTGAACAAAATACAGAATGCGGAATTTACGTTGAAGAATTTGACGAATGGAAAGAAGGTGATATTATATCCGCTTTTGAATTAGTTGAAAAAAAGAAAAATAGATAAACTTACCCAGATTTCTCTATGGTAAGTCAAGTAATTTAGAACATGGCATCTCGGTTAACAAACGGTAATAAAGATAACATTCGTGCTCTTTTTACTGCTTTCGTTAACCTAGTTTGCTGTTTAGTCGTTAATCCAGTCATTCTACGAGGTAAAATTTTACCTTGTTCAGTTAGAAATTTACTCAGTAATTCTACATCCTTGTAATCAATTACTTCATTTGTTGGTAAAGGAGAAACTTTGCGACGATATATAGCCATAATTATTATTTAAAATTTATTTTATTTCTTTGAAAATCTCGTGTTTTTTTGATAGAGGATTATACTTTTTCAGTTCTATTCGATCTGGAGTATTACGTCTATTTTTTGTTGTACGATATCTATAAACTCCTTCACTTGTTTTACATTCTAGTGTAATTCCAATACGCACACCTTTGCTCTTAGCCATATACTTATGTACTCTTTATTTTTTAATTTTATTTTAGTAAAAAAATAAGAATCTGATTTTTCTTTGTTATTTTCTTATATGTTATAATCTCTTATCGTGAATAGTAAAGCTTTTAGAGAAAAGAAATAATTTAACTAATTCAAAAATAATACGAATTATGGCAAACTCACCATCAGCTGAAAAAAGAATTGACGTAAATAAGAGAAATCAACTACGAAATAAAGCATACAAATCAACTTTACGCACTATCTATAAGAAATGTCTTATTGCTATCAATAATACAAATGAAGATAACATGACATCTGTTAAGTCATTAATGTCTCTTTCTTACAGTAAATTAGACAAAGCTGTTCAAAAAGGAATGATGCACAAAAATGCGGCAGCTTCGAAAAAATCAGCTCTTGCAAAAGCCCTGAAAGAAAGAGAAAATAATCAATAATGCAAAGTTTCACTCAAAAAAATATAAGTTACATTTAGAGTAACTTATATTAACTATTTTTATTCTAAACCAAAAATTTCAAAACGAGTTCAATATTGAACGCCTGATAACATCTTTTAGCTATATAGGATCAAAGAAGAACGCAAGACTATAATCTAATTTTCAATAGTCTATAAGACAAAATTACTTTAAGAAAATGTAAAGGAGACAATTATCTAATGTCTAATAACAAAACAGGATCTGGATTTAGCTTACCAGATTTGGTCGAAATTCAACGTGCAAGCTTCTGCTGGTTCTTAGAAGAAGGATTAACTGAAGAAATCAAAAATTTTTCTCCAATTACCGATTATACAGATAATCTAGAGTTACATTTACTAGGGGATGAGTATAAGCTAAAGTTCCCAAAATATAGTATCAATGAATGCAAAAGAAGAGATGCTACATATTCTGTACAAGTTTATGTTCCAGCAAGATTAGTCAATAAAGAGACAGGAACAATCAAAGAACAGGAAGTATTTATAGGAGATCTGCCTTTAATGACAGATAGAGGAACGTTTGTCATTAACGGAGCAGAAAGAGTAATTGTTAACCAAATAGTAAGAAGTCCAGGTATTTATTACAAATCAGAAACAGATAAACAAGGAAGACGTACATATAGTAGTAGTTTAATATCTAATAGGGGAGCTTGGGTAAAATTTGAAACAGACAGGAACGATCTAGTCTGGGTAAGAATAGATAAAACTCGTAAAATTGCTGCTCATGTTTTCTTAAAAGCTATGGGACTTAGTGATAGCGATATATATAATGGACTACGACACCCAGAATACCTAAAAAAGACTTTTCGTGTTGAAGGAAATTACACAATAGAGGAGTCTCTAATACAAATGTATGCGAAATTACGTCCTGGTGAGCCAGCTACAGTGAACGGTGGTCAACAAATACTTTATTCACGATTTTTCGATCCTAAGCGTTATGATCTAGGGAAAGTGGGAAGATACAAACTAAACAAAAAATTAGGATTATCAATACCAGAAAATATCCGTGTTTTGACACCTCAAGATACACTTGCCGCCATCGATTACTTAATTAATCTAAAGTTTGATTTAGGTGAAGTAGATGATATTGACCATTTAGGAAACCGAAGAGTAAGATCTGTTGGAGAATTATTACAAAATCAAGTAAGAGTTGGTTTAAATAGACTAGAAAGAATTGTAAGAGAAAGAATGACAATTTGTGATGCAAATTCTCTTACTCCAAATACATTAGTAAATCCTAAACCTATTGTTGCAGCTATTAGAGAATTTTTTGGTTCTAGTCAATTGTCACAATTTATGGATCAGACTAATCCACTGGCTGAGTTGACTCACAAAAGAAGGATTAGCGCACTTGGTCCTGGTGGACTGAATCGTGACCGAGCTGGATTTGCTGTTCGGGATATCCATTTAAGTCATTATGGAAGGATTTGTCCTATAGAGACACCCGAAGGTCCTAATGCAGGATTAATTGGAGTACTTGCTACGCACGCAAGAATCAACTCATATGGTTTTATAGAAACACCCTATTACAAAGTTGAAAATGGAAAAGCTCTTAGTGAAAATATACCTATATATTTAGCAGCAGATCAAGAAGATGATTTTCGAATAGCTCCTGGAGATACACCAATTAATGAAGAACAAGAAATAAAAAATGACATTGTACCAGTGAGATACCGACAGGAATTTACAACAACAAAAAAAGACTTAGTTGATTACATTGCTGTTTCACCTATCCAAGTTATATCAATAGCTACTTCACTCATACCATTCTTAGAACACGATGATGCCAACAGAGCCTTAATGGGGTCTAATATGCAGAGACAAGCTGTTCCATTACTATATCCAGAGAGCCCACTAATAGGTACAGGTTTAGAAGCACAAGCTGCTCGGGATTCTGGAATGGTCGTTGTAAGCCTAGAAGATGGAATTGTCACTTATATTTCAGCCGACCGGATTTGCGTTACTAATAATCAAGGAAAAGAAATTTCATATAATTTACAAAAATATCAAAGATCAAACCAAGATACTTGTATAAATCAAAGACCATCAGTCTGGCTTGGTGAAGAGGTTGTAACTGGACAAGTCATAGCAGATGGAGCAGCTACAGAAGGAGGAGAATTAGCACTTGGTCAAAATATACTTGTGGCTTACGTTCCATGGGAAGGATATAATTACGAAGATGCATTTCTTATTAGTGAGAGACTAGTATACAACGACGTGTACACTTCAGTGCATATAGAAAAATATGAAATAGAAGCAAGACAAACAAAACTAGGATCTGAAGAAATTACACGTGAGTTGCCTAATATTGGAGAATATTCTCTTAGAAAACTAGATGAGAATGGAATAATTGTTATTGGATCATGGGTGGAATCTGGAGATATACTAGTAGGTAAAGTTACGCCAAAGGGAGAATCTGACCAACCACCTGAAGGAAAGTTACTTAGAGCCATTTTTGGAGAAAAAGCAAAAGATGTTAGAGATACATCATTAAGAATCCCAAATGGGGGTAGAGGAAGAATACTAGATGTAAGAATATTTACGAGAGAAAAAGGTGACGAATTACCAACTGGTGCTAATATTGTGATTCGGGTATATGTTGCACAAACTCGAAAGATACAAGTAGGAGATAAAATGGCAGGAAGACATGGTAACAAAGGTATTATTTCAAGAATTTTACCTAGACAAGATATGCCATATCTTCCTGATGGTACACCTGTGGATTTAGTACTTAATCCACTAGGTGTGCCTTCAAGAATGAATGTGGGACAAATTTTTGAATCACTCTTAGGATTGGCCGCGGAGCATTTAAATAAAAGATTCAAAATAGTTCCATTTGACGAAATGCACGGAGCCGAAGCATCAAGAGTCTTGGTTAACGATAAACTGATCAGTGCTCGAAATATCACTGGAAAAGACTGGATTTTTGACCTCCAACATCCCGGAAAAATAAGATTATATGATGGCAGAACAGGAGATCCATTTGATAACCCAGTAATGGTAGGTATATCATACATGCTAAAACTAGTTCACTTAGTTGACGATAAAATACATGCCAGATCTACTGGACCATACTCTTTAGTTACTCAACAACCACTTGGTGGTAAAGCACAACATGGTGGACAAAGATTAGGAGAAATGGAAGTTTGGGCTCTTGAAGCTTTTGGTGCATCATATACTTTACAGGAATTATTGACAGTAAAGTCAGATGATATGCAAGGAAGAAATGAAACTTTAAATGCAATTGTCAAAGGAAAGCCTATTCCAAGACCAGGTACACCTGAATCATTTAAAGTGTTAATGCGCGAACTACAATCGCTAGGTTTAGATGTAGGAGCATATAAAATAGAAACACTACCTGACGGGCAAACACGAGGTATAGAAGTTGATTTAATGTCAAGTGGAAATAACAAAAAATTCCACTCGCGTCCAACTTATGAATCTATCACTCGCGAAGACATAGAAACGTCACTTATTTAGTCTAAAAAATAAATATAAAAGGATAATTCAGAAGTACGATGCCGAAAATAGAACAATATTTTGATTATATAAAAATCAATTTAGCTTCACCACAAAGGATAAAAAAATGGGGTGAAAGAGCGTTACCTAATGGACAGGTCGTTGGAGAAATTACTAAACCAGAAACTATTAATTATCGTACTCTAAAACCAGAAATGGATGGTTTATTCTGTGAGCGTATATTTGGTCCTGTTAAAGATTGGGAATGTCACTGCGGAAAATATAAAAGAGTTAGATATAAGGGAATTGTTTGTGAAAGATGTGGTGTAGAAGTTGTTGAATCAAAAGTTAGAAGACATAGGATGGGATATATCCAACTAGCAGCTCCAGTTACCCATGTTTGGTACTTAAAAAGTTTACCAAGCTACATAGCAATTTTGTTAGATATTCCCTTAAAAGACGTTGAACAAATTGTGTACTTTAATTCATATGTTGTTACAAGACCTGGTAATTGTGCAAGTCTTAAATACAAACAACTGCTAAGTGAAGATGAATGGATAGATGTTGAAGATCAACTATACCAAGAACAATCAGATATATATGGTGTTGAAGTAGGAATAGGAGCTGAAGCCATACAAAAATTACTTAAGGATATTGACTTGGAAGTAGAGGCAGAAAGTTTAAGAGAAGAAGTTCTGCTATCAAAAGGCGTAAAAAAAGATAAGGCTATTAAGAGATTAAGAATAATTGATAATTTTATAGCAACTCGTTCTGATCCTTCATGGATGATACTAACTATTTTACCAGTCATTCCTCCGGATCTGAGACCAATGGTACAACTTGATGGAGGAAGGTTTGCCACATCAGACTTAAATGATTTATATAGAAGAGTACTAAATCGTAATAACCGTTTGATAAGATTACAAGAAATTCTTGCACCAGAAATTATCATACGAAACGAAAAACGAATGCTACAGGAATCTGTAGACGCCCTGATAGATAACGGCAAGAGAGGAAAAACGGTTGTTGGAGCTAATAATCGTCCGTTAAAATCACTTTCAGACATTATTGAAGGAAAGCAAGGAAGATTTAGACAAAATTTATTAGGAAAACGTGTAGATTACTCAGGAAGATCTGTAATTGTGGTAGGTCCACAACTGCAACTTAATCAATGTGGATTACCAAGAGAAATGGCACTAGAATTATTCCAGCCATTTGTTATACATAGACTAATCCACCAGGGCCTGGTTAATAATATAAAAGCTGCCAAAAAACTTATACAGAAAAATGAACCGATTGTTTGGAATGTGTTAGAAGAAGTAATACAAGGACACCCGGTCCTACTAAACAGAGCTCCGACTCTACATAGGTTAGGAATACAAGCATTTGAGCCAATTTTAGTAGAGGGAAGAGCTATCAAGCTACATCCTCTTGTCTGTCCGGCGTTTAACGCAGACTTCGATGGAGACCAAATGGCTGTTCATATCCCATTATCATTAGAAGCGCAAGCTGAAGCAAGATTACTAATGCTTGCTCCTTATAATTTCTTATCACCTGCGACAGGAGAACCAATCATTATGCCCAGTCAGGACATGGTACTTGGATGCTACTACTTAACAGCAGAAAATCCAACTCAACAAAACAAACAAGCTTTCTATTTTTCTAATTTAGACGATGTACTTCTAGCATATAATTTAGAAAAAATTCCATTACATTCGTACGTATGGGTAAGATTTGATGGAATTATTGATAGTGAGAACAAAGCAATAGGAATTGAAAAAATAGATAATGATAATGAATTACATATCTTTGACGACAGAATAATTAAGAAAAACATAAATGGAGAAACAATCGTACAATACCTACTAACAACTCCTGGAAGAATTTTACTTAATAAAGTACTGCTAGATTCATTAGTGATAACAAAATAGTGGAAAAAAATTCATAATAAAAAATATCTTATGAAGGAAAAATATTTGTTTGTGCCACCTAAACCTAGATTTACCAATAAAGTAATAGATAAAAAAGAACTAAAACGGTTGATGGCCTGGGCTTTTAGTAATTATGGAACAGGACGGGCTTCCTATATGGCTGATAGATTAAAAGAGCTAGGTTTCCATTACGCAACTAAAGCAGGAATATCGCTAAGTGTAGAAGATTTAAGGGTACCACCAACTAAGCGAAGCTTATTAAATAGAACCAACGAAGCAATACAATTAACAGAAGAACAATACGAAAGAGGAGAAATTACAGCCATAGAAAGATTTCAAAGAGTAATAGATACTTGGAATAATGCAAGTGAAGAATTAAAAACAGAGGTTATTAAGTATTTCAAAGAAACAGACCCGCTTAATCCAATTTATATTATGGCATTTTCAGGAGCCAGGGGAAATATTTCTCAGGTACGCCAATTAGTAGGAATGCGTGGACTTATGGCTGACCCACAAGGACAAATCATAGATCTTCCTATTAAGAGTAATTTCAGAGAAGGATTAACTGTTACTGAATACATTATTTCATCGTATGGAGCCAGAAAGGGATTAGTAGATACAGCACTAAGAACTGCGGATTCAGGCTATTTAACAAGGAGACTTGTCGATGTTGCTCAAGATATTATTATTAGAGAAATAGACTGTGGAACACAAAGAAGTATCCTAATCAAAGATATGGTCGCTAATAATCAAATTCTAATTCCAATAAGTGATCGTTTAGTGGGAAGGGTCCTTTTTGAAACTCTTTACTATCCACATGATGGTGCAGTAATAGCCCATATTAACCAAGATTTAGACCATGAAACGAGCAAAGTCATTGTTAACGCTGGAATAAAATCTGTAAACGTGAGATCACCACTAGTATGTGATTCTGCAAGATCTGTTTGCCAATTCTGTTATGGTTGGAATTTAGCACATGGATCACTTGTTGACCTTGGAGAAGCCGTAGGTATAATAGCCGCACAATCCATTGGCGAGCCAGGAACACAGTTGACAATGCGTACTTTCCATACTGGTGGTGTATTTACTGGAGAATTGGCTGAGCAAATAAAAGCTCCATTTAGCGGAATCCTTAGATTACCTAAAAACCTGAAATCAAGATTGATAAGAACTCGACATGGACAGGAAGCACTTGTATTAGAAGCTAGTTATAAACTATCCTTGTTCGACTATCAACTAAAGGAAAATAAAATAGAATTCACTCAAGGTACAATTTTATTCATAAATGACAATGAACAATTTCGTGAAGGACAAATAATAGGAGAAATCAGCACAAAAACAAATTTAATAACAGAGAAAGCAACTAAAGACTTATTAACTGAAACATCAGGAGAAGTATTCTTTTCAGATTTAACAGCCGAAGAGAGAATTGATCGGCAAGGTAATATCACAACAAAGACAGGAAAGGGAGGATTAATTTGGATACTTTCAGGTGAAGTATATAGTTTGCCACAGTCATCAAAACTAGAGATTGAACTAGGAGATAAAGTTACGGAAGAAACTATTTTAGCTACGACTAATATTACTAGTGATTATGGTGGAACTGTTAGGCTAAGTAAGAAATCAGGTTCCGACGATCTCAATGAGATCAATATAATAACATCATGCATTTCTATAAAAGATGCCATAGTAAAAAACGAACATACAAATAGTGAAAAAGATGGAAATTTCTTTTTAGACTTTGCAAATGGAAATAGTTTTTTCCTTCAATGTTCACCAGGTAACAAAATTAACAATTCACAAATAATAGGAGAATTAATCGATACACAATACAAAACAAACACAGGAGGATTCTTTAAATATAAAAATGATGATCCTAATAATTTAGAAGAAAAATATCATCTGTTATGGATAGCAGAAGAAACTCATGAGATAAAAAAAGATATTTCTCTACTGATGGTAGAAAACCATACATATATAGAAGAAGGAACAGAAATCATTAAAGATATTAAAGCAGAGAATTCAGGATACTTAGAAGTCATTGAAGAAAACGGAATTGTTGAAAAGCTAATTATAAAAATAGGAGAAATAATTGAAAAAGAAGAAGGAAAAGATACTAGATTAGGAATTGTTGAAAAAGGGGAAGAATTTTACAACGGAACAAGAGCTAATTATACATCTCTCATAGAAGAAATCTCATTAGGAATATTAATTCGTCCAATTGAAGAATATTATTTAGATAAGAAACCTTTTCAAGTAAAAACGGAACATTTATCAGATCATAATGAACCTATTGAGATCAATTTAATTCAACATCTACTATTCAAAGAAGGAGAAAAAATTGAGTCTGTGGATGGTATTGACCTAGTGAAAACATACTTAACAGTAAACATAGATTCAGAAAAAGTACACGGATCGGCCGATATAGAGTTTTTAGAGACTAATATACCAGGCGAATATCATCTACAGATAGCTGTGTTAGAAAACTTGCAAATTAAGCATGATGCATTTGGTGAAAATAATAAAGAGTCCACTAAAACAATATTATGTGTTAATAATGGAGAAAAGATTAAACCAGGAGCTCTCGTAGCTAAAACATCCTTAGTTTCGAAATCAAGAGGAAAAGTTGAAAATATTAGTAACAAAGGGCAGTCAGGGATTAAAATTCTTATTCTTAGAGAAACAGACCAAGAAACTATAACTCTTAATGGAGCAACACCACAAGTATCTAAAGGAGAATTAGTACGTTACGGGGACCAGATTGCAGCAAATATTGTAGCAAAAGAGTCTGGACAAATCGTAGAGCTTGATGAAAATAAAATCAAAATACGTTCTGCACACCCTTATTTAGTATCTTCTGGTGCAATATTGCAAACAAATAACATGGACCTTGTACAGACCGGAGATACATTAGCAATATTAGTTTTTGAAAGATCAAAAACAGGAGATATTGTTCAAGGTCTACCAAAAATTGAAGAAATTTTAGAGGCAAGACGACCTAAAGAAAGTTGTAAACTGGCGGAAAGGCCAGGGAAAATAAAAGTTTCGTATGATTCAGAAGAAAACTATCATGTTGAAATAGTGGAAATAGACGGAAATGTTAGCGAATATGTGATTAATAATGGACAAAAAGTCATTGTTTCGAATGGAGAGAACATATTATTATCTGAAGCTATAACTGATGGAGCTCCTAATCCACATGAAATGCTTAGCTTATATTTTAATTTTTATATTAATGTCCTAGGAATATACGAAGCCGCGAAGCTGAGTTTACAAAAGGTACAAACATACCTGGTAAACGAAGTACAAAATGTTTATCAATCACAAAATGTTGAAATTTCAGACAAGCATGTAGAAGTTATAGTAAGACAAATGACTTCTAAGGTTAAGGTAGAAGATGGAGGAGATACTACATTGTTACCTGGAGAACTTGTAGAACTTCAACAAATAGAAAATATCAACGAAGCTATGTTACTGACAAGAGGTATTCCAGCTACTTACTCACCAGTATTATTAGGAATCACAAAATCTTCTCTTAACACAGATAGTTTCATATCTGCAGCTAGTTTCCAAGAAACAACAAGAGTTCTTACAGAAGCTGCCATAGAAGGGAAAGCAGACTGGCTTCGAGGATTAAAAGAAAATGTAATTATAGGTAGACTTATTCCTGCAGGAACAGGATTTAATTCATACACTGAAATATCGAGGATTAATAGAAACGAAAAAAAGATTTCCGATACATACTACTTTGACAATAAAAATTCAGACAATCAAGTGATAAGATTTATGAATGAAGACACTAAATACTTCCAAGATGACATAAAAGTACAATAACTTAGTAAAAAAAGTAGAAATAAAAAAATATAATTTTACAGACACTAGAACTTTGATAATATATCAAGTGAAACAAAGATTATCTATATTCCAATTAATATTTATCAAAATATATATAAAAAAATATGGCAGTTGTAACACTCGCTGAGTTATTAGAAGCAGGAGTACATTTCGGACACCAGTCAAGAAGATGGAACCCAAAAATGTTCCCTTATATTTATGCAGAACGAAATGGTATACACATTATCGACCTTGTTCAAACAGCTGAACTATTAACCGAAGCATGTAATTTTGTACGTAAAGCTTCTGAAGAAGGGAAAAACTTCTTATTTGTTGGTACAAAACGACAAGCTGCTGGAGTAATAGCGCAAGAAGCAGAAAGATGTGGAGCACATTACATTAACCAAAGATGGCTTGGTGGAATACTAACAAACTGGTTTACTATTAGAACAAGAGTTGAAAGACTGAAAGATTTAGAAAGTAAGGAAGAAAGCGGATACTTAGACAAGTTACCAAAAAAAGAGACTGCTATACTTAAAAAAGAACTAGAAAAGCTACGTAAAAATCTAAATGGCATTAAAGACATGAAAAGATTACCTGATCTTGTTTTAATAGTAGACCAGAAAAGAGAGAATACGGCTATACAAGAATGTATGACATTAAACATTCCAATTATCTCAATTTTAGATACTAATTGTAATCCTGATGTAGCGGATATTCATATTCCAGGAAATGATGACGCTATTAGATCTATCAAGTTAATTGTTGGCAAAATAGCAGATTCTATCTGTGAGGGAAGAAGCGGCAATATTCCGAGTAGAGAAAAAGAAGAAGCCGAAATTATTTAGTTCATCTTTTATTGAAGAAAAAAGTACATTATAAATTTAAATATTAAGAATAAGAAAAAATATGGCTGCTGAAATTTCTGCAAAAATTGTAAAAGAATTACGTGATAAAACATCTGCTGGAATGATGGACTGTAAGAAAGCTTTACAGGAAGCCGATGGAGATTTTGCAAAAGCTGAAGAAGCTTTAAAGAAGAAAGGATTAGCTACAGCTGAAAAGAAATCAGGGCGTGCAGCCACAGAAGGTATAGTCGAAGCATATATTCACATGGGCGGAAAGCTAGGAATACTAGTTGAGGTTAATTGTGAGACAGATTTCGTTGCTAGAAGAGCTGAATTCCAGGAACTTGCTAGAAACATAGCTATGCAAATAGCCGCTTGTCCTCAAGTCCAATACATTAATACAGCTGACATACCAATGGAGATTGCGGAACAAGAGAAAAAAATAGAACTTGAAAAAGATGATTTAGGAAATAAACCGGCGGACATTAAAGAAAAAATCGTTGAAGGAAGAATACAGAAAAAACTAAAAGAAATGGTGTTATTAGAGCAAGCATTTATCAGAGATTCTTCTATAACTATTGATGACTTAGTGAAAAAAAATATAGCAACTCTAGGAGAGAACATACAAATTCGTAGATTCGAGAGATTTGTTCTTGGTGAAGGATTAGAAAAGAAAGATGAAAACTTCAGTGATGAAGTTGAAAAAATGATGAAAAAATAATAAACCTATTAAGCTATTACTTTTATCTATTAATAAAAAATAAAAAAACAAATTAGCTATATTCAATAAGGATATTTTAGGGAAAAATGTATCGTCTAGATCTAGATTAATTCATGCAAAAAATATGCACTTAGTGCATAATGATTATAATGATTTCTAGAATTGTAAAAACAAAAGAATTTTTAGTATACATAAATTTCAAAGGTATAATTTAGTTGTTAGTTCAATTTATGCTTTTCTTCTAAATTAACATCTAAAAATTGCAAAAGAATTATATTCAACTATGTATCAGAATAACCTTAGCGCTTTTAACTCCTTCTACTCACTAGCTGAGGTTGAAGTTGGAAAGCACCTTTATTGGGAAATTGCAGGATTACAATTACATGGACAAGTATTCATTGTTACATGGTTAGTGATCGCAGCGCTTCTAACATTTGCTATTGTTGGAACAAGAGATCTTAAACAAACTCCAGAAGGATTACAAAATTTCATGGAATACGTTTATGAATTCTTACAAGATATTGCTAAAAACCAAATTGGTGAAGAAGAGTACAGACCTTGGGTTCCATATGTTAGTACAGTTTTCCTATTTATTTTTGGAGCAAACTGGGCAGGAGCATTAATCCCTTGGAAACTAATCTCCTTACCAGAAGGTGAATTAGCAGCTCCAACAAATGATATTAACGTAACAGTAGCTCTAGCACTATTAACTTCTTTCTCTTATTTCTACGCTGGAATAAACAAAAAAGGAATTGGATACTTTGCTAGATATGTGCAACCTACGCCGATTCTTCTACCAATTAATATCCTTGAAGACTTTACGAAGCCGTTATCACTTAGTTTCCGTCTATTCGGTAACGTTCTTGCAGACGAGCTGGTAGTTTCTGTATTTGCTTTACTAGTTCCTATCTTAATACCATTACCAGTAATGATTTTAGGATTGTTTGCTAGTTCTGTACAAGCACTAATTTTCTCTACTTTATCTGCTGCATACATTGGTGAAGCATTAGAAGATCACCACTAAAAGTATCCTCTAAATTTAGTATCTGAAATAATTTAATCTCTATAAATATGATAACTATCACAATAATCTTATGAATCCTATCGTATCTGCTGCTTCAGTTGTTGCTTCTGGTCTATCTGTTGGTTTAGCTGCTATTGGTCCTGGTATTGGACAAGGTACAGCTGCTGCACAAGCTGTTGAAGGTATCGCTCGTCAACCTGAAGCTGAAGGTAGAATCCGTGGTACGCTACTTCTTTCTCTAGCATTCATGGAATCACTAACTATTTATGGTTTAGTTGTATCTCTAGCGTTACTTTTCGCTAACCCATTCACAGCGTAATTCTACGCTAATCCTTTTACAAGCTAAATATTTTTTAGTATCCCTAGTCATTTTTTAATGGCTAGGGTATTGAAGTGGTAACATTTTTTTAAGGACCCATTATAAAAAACAAATAATAATGACAAATCTGATATTTTTGTTAGCACAAGAAGCTGCTAGTAAGCCAGAAGGTGGCTTATTTGATTTCAATGCTACATTACCTTTAATGGCACTGCAAATCTTACTACTAATGGTAGTATTAAATCTTGTGTTTTATACTCCGATAGCTAAAGTGCTAGACGAACGAGATGAATATATTCGTAAAAATCTGACTGAAGCTTCTGAAACTTTAGCAAAAGCTGAAGCAATCACAAAGCAATATGAACAAGATTTAGCTCAAGAAAGACGCGAATCACAGTTCATCATAGCATCAGCTCAAAAAGAAGCTCAAGAAATTGTTGCGATGGAAATCAATCAAGCACAAAAAGACACTGAAGCGCTTGTGAACGAAGCTACACAACAGCTGAACACACAAAAAGACAAAGCTTTACTTGCTCTAGAAGAACAAGTAAACACTTTAAGTGAGCAGATTAAGAATAAGTTGTTAAGCAATAAGTTAACTGCCTAAAGTATCGCATTCTACTGATGAAAATAAAAGATCATCATGAATTATTAAGTTGTTTGTAAAGTATATATAATATGAGTGATTTTCTATTGATTAGTACCCTTGCAGAGGTGTCCTCTGGAAAAGGGTTCGGATTTAATTCAAACTTTTTAGAAGCCAATGTATTAAACATTGCACTATTACTTAGTGGCGTTGTTTACTTAGGTAATAATTTCCTAACTTCAGCTCTAGAACTTAGACAACAAAAAGTTACTGAAGCTATTCAAGAAGCAGAGGAGAGACTGCAACAAGCTAATACAAGACTTGCAGATTCAGAAAAACAACTGACAGAAGCTCAGAGTGTTATCGAAAAAATTAAGAAAGAAGCGCAAACTACTGCTCGTACAGTTAAGGAAACAATACTTGCACAAGGCAAATTAGATATTGAAAGACTAACAAATAACGGTAAAAGTAGTATTGAGAAAGCTGAATTACAAATAAAGAAGCAAATTCAGCAACGTATAACAGATCTTGCTATGGAACGAGTTTCGACTCAACTAAAAGATTATATGACTCCTAGCCTTCAATCTAAAGTTATAGATAATAATATTGCTCAGTTAGGGGGACAGTTATAATGGCAAAGAATTTAAAAATTGCTCAACCATATGCTAATGCTTTTATTCAAATGACATCTGGAAAAGAGTCATTAGATAAAATCATATCTGATCTAACGTATATTGAAGCTGCTTTAAAATCATCTGACTTAGTAGAGGCATTTGCTAACCCCTTACTTTCACTTGGTACTAAGAAAGGAATGGTAAAAGCAATCTTTCAGGGAAACGTTGATAGTAAAACTGTAAATTTTTTATTAGTGTTATGTGACAGGGGAAGAATTGATTGTTTAGAAGGAATTAATTCTCTAGCACTAGAGATGGCCTATAAGCAAGCCTCTGTAGAAGTTGCATACGTCGTTTCTTCTTCTGACATGTCAGAAAGCCAACAAGAAGCGTTAGTTGGCAAACTAAAACAAATGACAAGTGTTAAACAAGTAAAACTAGAAATTGAAGTTGATAAAGCTTTAATTGGTGGATTTACAGTTCAAATTGGTTCTCGAATCATTGACACTAGCATACAAGGACAATTAAGAAAGTTATCCTCACATTTAGGAGCATCATCTTCTCAGTAATTAAATCGTTCTTTCATTTAAAAAAAACATAATTTATCAAAATAGACAAATATTGATATGGTAAACATTAGACCTGATGAAATCAGCAGCATTATTCGTGAGCAAATTGACAAGTATGATCAAGGTGTTCAAGTTGCTAACGTAGGTACTGTTCTTCAAGTAGGAGACGGAATTGCTCGTGTTTATGGACTTGATCAGGTAATGGCTGGAGAACTACTTGAGTTTGAAGACAAGACTGTAGGTATTGCACTTAACCTTGAAAGCGACAACGTTGGTGTTGTACTAATGGGTGCTGGTCGAGCTATTTTAGAAGGTAGTGCTGTAAAGGCTACTGGAAAAATTGCTCAAATCATGGTTGGTAAGGATTTCCTAGGAAGAGTTGTAGATGGTTTAGGCCAGGCAATCGATGGAAAGGGAGACATTAAAGGTGAGGAATCAAGACTTATTGAATCAATGGCTCCTGGTATCATTTCTCGTAAATCAGTTTGTGAACCTATCCAAACGGGTATCACTTCTATTGATGCAATGATTCCTATTGGACGAGGACAACGTGAACTAATTATTGGTGATAGACAAACTGGTAAAAGTTCTGTAGCTGTTGATACTATCATTAACCAAAAAGGTGAAGATGTAGTATGTGTATACGTAGCTGTAGGACAAAAAGCATCTACTGTAGCATCTTTAGTAACTACCTTAGAAGAGAAGGGTGCTCTAGACTATACAGTTGTAGTATCAGCTAGTGCTGATGATTCAGCTACATTACAATACATTGCACCTTACACAGGAGCTGCAATTGCTGAATACTTCATGTACAAAGGTCAAGCAACACTGATTATCTATGATGATCTTTCTAAGCAAGCAAATGCCTACAGAGAAATGTCATTACTATTAAGACGACCTCCAGGAAGAGAAGCTTTCCCTGGTGACGTATTCTACCTTCACTCTAGATTACTAGAAAGAGCTGCTAAGCTAAGTGACGCTTTAGGTGGAGGAAGTATGACAGCACTTCCAGTTATTGAAACACAAGCTGGTGACGTTTCCGCTTATATTCCTACGAACGTTATTTCAATCACAGATGGACAAATCTTCTTATCTGGTGATTTATTTAACGCAGGTATTAGACCAGCTATCAACGTGGGTATTTCTGTATCACGAGTTGGTTCAGCTGCACAAATTAAAGCTATGAAGCAAGTTGCTGGTAAACTGAAATTAGAATTAGCACAATTTGCTGAGCTAGAAGCTTTCTCTCAATTCGCTTCTGATCTAGATCAAGCTACAAGAAATCAATTAGCAAGAGGTCAAAGACTAAGAGAAATCTTGAAGCAAGCCGCAAACTCTCCTATTCCGGTACAAGAGCAAGTAGCTATTATCTACACAGGTATTAATGGTTTCTTAGATGATATTGAAGTTGATAAAGTAAAAAACTTTGTTGAAACTTTAAGAACTAACTTAAGAAATTCGAAGCCTCAGTATGCTGAGATCATTAAAGATACTAAGACATTTACTCCAGAAGCTGAAGAGCTACTGAAGGAAGTAATTGCTAGTACAAAGAGTAGTTTCGCTTAATAGCAAAATTCATTGAAATAAAAGATCCAAAGTTATTAATTAGTTAATAACTTTGGATCTTTTATTTCAACCAATCATAACCTTTATTTTCTAACTCTTTAGCGAGAGACTTATCTCCAGTCTTTATAATTTTTCCATCCTGCATAACATGAATAAACGTAGGCTCAATATAATCCAGTAAACGTTGATAATGGGTAATTAATATAATAGCATTAGAGTCATTAGCTAAACGATTAATCCCTTGTGCTACAACTTTTAAAGCATCTATATCTAATCCAGAATCTGTTTCGTCTAGTATTGATAATTTTGTATCCAATACAGCCATCTGTAGTATTTCATTACGCTTTTTTTCGCCTCCAGAGAAACCTTCATTAACGCTTCTATTAAGAAAAACAGGATCCATGTTAATAAGTTCTAATTTTCTAGTAATAAAATCAAAAAATTCTAATGGATCTAGCTCGTCCAATCCTTGATACTTTCTTCTTGCATTACATGAAAGACGTAAGAAATCAGCATTACTAACTCCCGGTATTTCTATTGGATATTGAAAACCTAAAAATATACCTTTTTGTGATCTTTCTTCAGGTTCTGTTTCAAGTATAGATTCCCCATTGAATAATATATCTCCTCCTGTAACTCTATAAGCTGAGTGACCAGCTACAATTTTTGCAAATGTGCTTTTACCAGAGCCGTTCTTGCCCATAATTGCGTGAATCTCACCAGAATTCACTGTAAGATTGAGTTCTTTAATTATTGATGTATCATTAATCGAAGCTTTTAATCCTTGAATATCGAGAATAGGTGTCTTATTATTCATATTTATATTTATGCAAACCGGTTATAATTATTTTTCTTTTTTACCTTCAAATTGAATTTATACATATAAATTTTAAATATATAAAATCCAGTTAGAAAATGTATCTTAAAGTGTTCGTTGTATAGAGAGATGTTAATAATTAAATATCTACTTATACAAAAACAAATAAAACTTATCCAACCGTTCCCTCTAATTTTAAGCTCAGGAGACGATCCGCTTCTAAAGCAAACTCCATAGGTAACTCACTGAAAACATCTTTACAAAAACCGCTAATCATTAGACTTATAGCAGATTCCATATCTATTCCACGCTGCAAGAAATAAAATAACTGTTCCTCTTCTATTTTAGAAGTAGAAGCTTCGTGCTCAACAGTACTAGTTGGATTATTAACCTGAATGTATGGAAAAGTATTAGCTTGTGCTTTATCACCAATAAGCATAGAATCACATTGAGAATAATTCACACTATTATGGGCCTTAGGCCCTATTTTTACTTGTCCTCTGTAAGTATTTTTAGAATTACCGGAAGATATTCCTTTTGATATGATTCGACTTTTTGTTTTGGGAGCTACATGAATCATCTTAGTTCCAGTATCAGCCTGCTGATAATTATTAGTTAGAGCTACAGAATAAAATTCTCCTATGGAACCTTCTCCGGCTAAAATACAACTTGGGTACTTCCAAGTTATAGATGATCCAGTTTCAACCTGTGTCCAAGAAATTTTAGAATTACTTCCAGCACATAGTCCTCGTTTAGTTACAAAATTATATATTCCTCCAATGCCATTACTATCACCAGAATACCAATTTTGAACTGTGGAATATTTGATTTCAGCATTATCTAATGCAACTAATTCGACAATAGCAGCATGTAATTGGTTTGTATCAAACTGTGGTGCCGTACATCCTTCTAGATAACTGACTTTACTACTAACGTCTGCAATAATCAATGTTCTCTCAAATTGTCCTGAATCCTGATTATTGATACGGAAATACGTAGATAATTCTAAAGGACATGTGACATTAGGTGGGATATAACAGAAAGATCCTTCACTAAAAACGGCTGAATTAAGCGCTGCAAAATAATTATCACCTATAGGAACTACTGTACCTAAATATTTTTCTACAAGGGCAGGATGAGACTGCAGTGCTTCAGATATAGGACAAAAAATAACACCAACTTTAGATAGCTCTTCTTTAAAAGTGGTCCCAACTGAAACGCTATCAAATATAGCATCTACAGCAACATTTGCTAGCTTCTTTTGTTCTGTTAATGGGATCCCGAGTTTTTCAAATGTTGATAGGATATCTTCATCTACCTCATCTAAACTAGATAAACTAGATTTTTTCTTGGGTGCAGAATAGTAAAGAATATTTTGGTAATCAATATCAGTGTAGTGAAGAGATGCCCATGTAGGAGCTATCATCTTTTGCCAATACGAGTATGCTCTTAATCTAAAGTCCAGCATAAACTTAGGCTCTTTTTTCTTTGAAGAAATTAACTTAATTACTTCATTATTAATACCTTTTGGAAAATCTTCTACCTCAACATTAGTTGTAAAACCATACTTATAAGGTTGAGAAAGAAAGTCCTGTACACCTGAATTTTTTTCCTTAGCAGCATCTGAAGAAATATCTGTATTAGCCATACTTTTTAATTTCATAAAATATATTATTAACATTCTAACAAGCATCAGAAAGGGAAAGTCAAAAAAAATAAATATAAGACTATTTTTAACAAATTTATAATATCAGTCTGAAAAAATACAAAATTAGGGAATAAATAACGAAAGAATGGAGACAAGGTATGAGAGTAACCATTATTAGATTCAAATTCATACCTAACATTAATTAAATAGAGGAGTATAATCAGAACAAAGATAATCTACTAATTAATTTAGTTAAAAAAATGACACTACTAATAATAGGAGCTACTGGCACTTTAGGAAGACAAATTGCTAGAAGAGCTATAGATGAAGGATATCAAGTTAAGTGTCTTGTGAGAAACTTAAGAAAAGCCTATTTTCTTCGAGATTGGGGAGCAGAATTAGTATACGGTGACTTAAGTTTGCCAGAAACACTACCACCTGGGTTAAAAGATGTGACTGCAATTATCGATGCTTCAACCGCTAGACCCTCAGATCCGTACAATGCGGAAACTGTAGATTTAAAAGGAAAATTGGCCTTAATTGAAGCAGCTAAGCTTGTTAACATTGAAAGATTTGTATTCTTTTCAGTAATAAATAGTGATAAGTATTCAGATGTTCCTTTAGTAAAATTAAAACTAGATATGGAATTTTATCTGAAAAAATCAGGAATCAAATATACAATATTCTACTTAGGCGGTTTTTTCCAAGGATTAATTAGCCAATATGCTATTCCCATACTGGAAAAACAACCAATTTGGGTAACTGGAGAAAATACATCTATAGGGTATGTCGATACATCCGATATAGCAAAATTTGCACTAAGAAGCTTAGCGTTAAAAGAAGCTGAATGTAAAGAATTCCCTCTTGTAGGAAGAAAAAATTGGAGTTCTCAAGAAATAATACAACTATGTGAGCGCCTTTCTGGTCAATCTGCCCGAATTACAAAAATTCCTATTAGTGCTCTAATCATTTTTAGGCAACTTATGGGATTTTTTGAATGGGGGGCAAATATAGCTGAAAGATTAGCTTTTGCAGAATTATTAGCTACTGGAGAAGATTTTACAGGTGATATGAAAGAAAGCTATAAACTTTTTGGTTTCGATGAAAATGATACTGCAACATTAGAAAGTTACATGCAAGATTATTTCGGTCGAATTCTAAGAAAATTAAAGGAGCTTAGTGATGAAAAAGAAAAATCACTTTAAATAAGTTTTAAAAGTCAAAAGTCGGCTGTTGACATAAAAACTTTTAAAAATGAAAAAATCGTAAGTTATATAACAAATTAATGAATATAGAATAGGAACTTTGTCTCAAATATGAAAGACAACTATGCATATATAACGTAAATACTCATAGTATTCAGATGAAAATATAAAAGGAGAAGTATAGGACTTTAAATAAAAGTTAGCACATAATTAAACATAGCAAGAAAGCACGATATAATAAGATTCATAATGTCAAGAGTCGGACAAAAGTAAATCTTTGACATCCGAGTCTAATTGGTAGGCCTTTGGTATAATAACCTTAAGTTAACCTGACTTAATAACAGTACAAGTCTACTAACCCTAGATAGAAAAATATTTTCCGGAGATAGATAATGTTCACATTAAAAATTGTTGTTTATACTACAGTGACCTTGTTTGTATCTCTTTTCGCGTTCGGTTTCTTATCTAATGATGCATCAAGAAACCCAAACAGAAAAGACCTTGAGTAATTAAAACTTATAGTGTGCACTTTATAACTACTAATATTAATGTAGTAATAAAAAATAAGATGAGATAGCGAAGAACAATAAAAACTGTTTCTCGTTATCTCAATTTATATAATAAGTAATTTTTTTGATATTCTAAATAGGTATAGGAATGATGAAGTAAACATAGCATGTTAGCTAAAAGTTATTGTTCTTATTCTTAACAGCTTCATAACTTAAAAAATATTTAATAATGTAGTTAGTATAAAAAAATCAAATACTAAAATAAAAAGTAACAAAATAAATATTAAAGTAGCTTTCTTTATCGTATGGCATGCGTAAATAAGGATAAGGCTAGAAATTATAGAAATACATGAGAAAAGTCTTTCATATATAGAAAGGATAAAATAAAACACAAGGGTAGTTTTATATTATTTAATATTCATAGTATTATATAACACTGATAAACTTTGTATAAAAGAAAATTAAAAGTTAAACTAACATAAAGTAAATAAAAACAAAGTAAAAATGAAGAATTGGCGCTTAAATAACATAAATCAGTCTGCTTTTGAAAAGACCGGTCCAGTACCACGATCTATAACAAAAACATTTGAAAAATTTAAGAAAGAATTAGAACCAAATTCTGAATCAGAAATCATTGAAGAATTTAGAGTTTCTAGGTATCAAACAGCAGCTTCTATAAAGTACTTAATTTTACTAATAGCAGTACCATTCATTGTTAATCAAATATCAAGGAATTTCATATTTTCTCCTTTTATAGATTATTTCTGGAATGATAATCAGTCAGATATCTTCCTAAATGCATCTCAAGAAGAAAGAGCATTTGGTGAACTACAAAGGTTTGAAGAAAAGATTCATTTTGAAATTTTAATCGGACAATCTCCACCTTTATCGCAAGAATCTATTGATAGAGAAGTAAAGAATAAAGCTATGGAATTGGCACAATTCTTTGTTCAAGAAAGTACTGATGCAATCAAAAACCTACTCTCAGATATATTAGCTTTTATTAGCTTTGCATACTTAGTTTTTACTGGAGGAAGACAAATAGCTGTTTTAAAATCATTTATTAATGAATTAATTTATGGATTAAGTGACACAGCTAAGGCATTCCTAATTATCTTATTTACTGATATTTTTGTTGGATTTCACTCAACACATGGATGGGAAGTCGTTTTAGAAAACGGTCTTAGACATTTTGGATTGCCAGAAAATCATGATTTAATATTCTTATTTATTGCAACATTCCCAGTAGTTTTAGATACGGTTTTTAAATATTGGATATTTAGATATCTAAATCAAGTATCTCCTTCAGCCGTAGCTACATATCATGAAATGAATGACTAATTCTATGGTCAGAATATAAAAGAAAATCTGACCTAGAATAAAAAGATATTGTTATCTAATGATTTTGTCCTAATTTTAGAAAATTTGTACGTTACTCAATAGCACAAAAGCAAAACTTGCTCCGCCAACAGCACCTACTAGCCACCCAGAAGTAAACTGCTTCCAACCCTTAGAACTTTGCAGTTGATCACTTACTTCACTTTCTTCAAAAGATACAACACCATAAATGGCAAGACAAGCAGACATAATGATAATAAGGCCTAATGAAGAGAAGAAACCTGACAGTAGTGCTACATCAGAATTCCTTAAAGGACCAAGTTTATAGAATGGACCTACTAAGAAATAACCATGAGTCATACCAATTTCTAGACCTCTAAAAAGTGGAGAAATACCTGGTCTGTATGCAGGTAAGTTGCTTAGTAAAGAACGAGTGAAACTTGATGTACTAACTGGAGTAGCTAAATTTCCTACGAAGGGATCATCATTATACGGTTTAATAAATTGTGACATATTAGTTTTATATAATTAACAACAAATTTATGCATCTATTATTTATATAGTAGCAATATTAATTGCTTTTTTGTAAAAAAAACTCTTAATAAAACATTAGATAAAAGAAAGTTACAGTAATGTATACTTTATATATTATCACTTTGTAAAGAATCTTACTATGAGTATATTATTAGGTTACATTATTTTATTAGTTTGTGCATTTGGTTTCGCAGCAGGTCTATACTTTGGATTATCATCAATAAAACTAATTTAGAAAAGTTGTGTTTAATTTGGATTACCAATCCAAATTAGCACTTATTTATTAACAAACAATTGGGAAACAACTATGAATACTCGTTATGATCTAATTTTAGGATCTAGAAGAACTAGTAACTATCTATGGATGACCATGACATTCATAGGAGGTCTTGGTTTCTTTTTAGCTGGAATATCTAGTTATTTAGGATTTCAATTACTTCCTTTCGCTGATACAAAAGAGATTGTCTTCATTCCACAAGGTATAGTTATGACATTTTATGGTACAACAGGACTGTTGCTGAGTGCATTCCTAGGAGCAACAATATATTTAAATGTTGGAGGGGGCTATAATCTTTACGATAAAACGAATAAAAGAATAGAAATTTTTCGACTTGGGTTCCCAGGAAAGAAAAAGGAAATATGTCTATCATATTCACTGAGAGAGATTAAGTCCATTAAATTAAATATTTCAGAAGGAATTAATCCAAAACGAGAAATATACCTACGTACAAAAGATCAAAGAGAAGTTCCTTTAACAAGAGTTGGAGAGCCACTTCTATTATCACAGATTGAGGAAGAAGCAGTAGAATTGGCTAACTTTTTAGAAGTACCTCTAGAGGGCTTATAAAAATAATAGACATAATCTTAATTTATGATATAGTATTACTAGAAAAGAGAGCGGGTATAGTTTAGTGGTAAAACCTTAGCCTTCCAAGCTAATGCTGAGGGTTCGATTCCCTCTACCCGCTATTTACGATTTATTTATTTCACAGCATAAAAAAAACTAGCAATTTATCACTTTTACAAAGAACATAGCTTGTAAAAATAATTAGAATCTATATTTATTATTAATATTAAGAAAGTTGAAGTTTTAATGAATAAGATTATGAACTAAAACCATATCGGATACTGAAATCTTGTATGAGTAAATCAAGGTTTTAGATAACATTATATTTTTTAAATAAGTAACTATTTCATGAGAAATCAAGGACATCAATGATACGAAAAAAGTAGACAATGGTGAAAAACAAAACAGTTATTAACTTAATGGTAAACAGATATTTTTACTTAAAAAAATTCAATAAAAATATTTTCTTTACAAAAAGACTAAAAAAAATTGAATATTTTTGTCTATTTATGATGTTATCATGCAAAGGCAAAAGCTCTTGAGTATAATGTAAATGTCAGGTGGCAAAAGCATTATGCTTAACTAACACTAACACTATTAATTCCATCTATAGAGTGGATATTTATGATTTTTCTATCTGATGAGTAGGACTAATAGTGTCACACAGCTCTTTATAAAATCCCTTTACTACTTTTCAGGAGGTAACAACTATGTCAGGAGGCTCAACAGGAGAACGTCCCTTCTCTGATATAATTACTAGTATTCGTTACTGGATTATTCACAGTATTACTATTCCAGCTCTATTCGTAGCGGGATGGCTTTTTGTTAGTACTGGACTAGCGTACGATATTTTTGGTACACCTAGACCTAATGAATACTTCACACAAGAACGTCAACAAGTACCATTAGTTAACGATCGTTTTAGTGCTAAACAAGAACTAGAAGATCTTACAAAAGGTTTATAATAATCATAGGAGCATTGAATGAGTAAAATTAAACAGCCTATATCGTATCCTATTTTCACTTTCAGATGGTTAGCTATCCATGGTATTGCTGTTCCAACAGTATTCTTCCTTGGTGCTATCACTTCTATGCAATTTATTCAAAGATAGGAGTCTAATATGAGTGGTCCTAACCCAAATAAACAACCAGTTGAGTTAAATCGTACTTCCCTTTTCTGGGGATTACTTACGATCTTCGTACTTGCAGTATTATTCTCTAGTTACTTCTTTAACTAAAAAATAGCTTTAGCAGAATACATAATTGCAAAAAAAATAATTAACTTATAGGATTGTTAAGTCCTATAAGATATCAGATCAGGAGAAAAAAATAATATGGCTAGTACAGGTAGAATTCCTTTATGGCTTATAGCAACGATTGGTGGAACTGCTGCGTTAACAGTTGTAGGACTGTTTATATTCGGTTCTTACTCTGGTGTTGGTTCATCTTTATAAGAAACAAACTGGTTTCATGCAAATAAATTGCATGAAACCAGTTTATTTTTTACTTAAGCAATTTCATCTTGCTCAATATAAATAAAAGCAAAGGCCATAACAAAACCTGGGAAAATAATTCCAATAATAGGAACAAGAATAGAAGGCAGATAAGCAGCTGTCATAATTTTACAAACCTCCAAATAGAGATAATTATTAAAAATAGTTGCACTAGGACTACTATAGCATCTAGTGATCTACTGTATTATAGCTGGCAAATAATGTAGTATGAAAATAAGTAAATATATTTTCAAAACCAAATATTTATTTAAAGCAACATCGAAAAAGTGAGTATAAAAATAAGAAGTAAAAAATAAAATGGAAAATCCAAAAAGTTTACAAGCAATGCAGAAATTTGCTGAAACATATGCAAAAAGGACAAATACTTTCTTCTGCTCAGATCTAAGTGTAACGTCGATCGTAATTGAGGGACTTGCAAGACATAAAGATGAATATGGAGCACCATTATGTCCATGTCGTCACTATGAAGATAAAGCTAGTGAAGTATCAATGACCTATTGGAATTGTCCATGTGTACCAATGAGAGAGAGAAAAGAATGCCATTGCATGCTGTTTTTACCCCCCGACAATGAGTTTGCTGGAGACGCTCAAAGAATTGAAACAGATTATCTAATCAATCAAATTCAAAAATAAAAATCATAGTATATGTTACCTGTACTTAAGATTTCTTAATACAGATAACACAAAAATAGGTAATTTACTTATAAGTTACCACGTCTTAATGCAATAAGAACAATAATAGTTGGACCAGCTGTTATTACAAGGAATAGAGCTGCAAGTTGTGCTAAAGTCTGTAGATTAGGCATAATTAGATGACCTCATTTATTTAATGAAATATTAAGTCTTTTGCAACACGTAGGAAAACAACTAAAACCAGAAAAGTGATTTTAAAGTGTCCTTTCGGTACAATTATCTTCTAACAATCATGATAATAGATTAATTCAACAGAAGAAATTAATTTTTGGAAAAGGTTAATCTATGTTTTTTTTGCAACTAAAGCAAATCGAAAAAAAGACATAGATTGACAAGAAACACATTTTAGTAAGAAATACTTGTCTTTGTTTAAGAAATATGATATTTCTATCATAAGAACGATTAAGGACTGCTAACTCAATGGTAGAGTACTCGGCTTTTAACCGATTTGTTCCGGGTTCGAATCCCGGGCAGTCCAATAACGAATAAAAAAAGAGTAAAGACTATCCAACATAAATTAGCACTGGACAAGAGTTACTTGTCCAGTGCTAAATTAATACCCCCAGGGGAATTCGAATCCCCGTTACCTCCGTGAAAGGGAGATGTCCTAGGCCTCTAGACGATGGGGGCAAGGCAGCACTAATTAATCTATACATAAAAAGATAACCAATATTTAAATAGATGTCAACCTTTTTTTTCTTAGTACACTAAACTGTAGAGAAATAAAGTTGGTAAGGTTTATACTAAAAGAGATGAACAAAAAAACACAACAATTAAATGGATAACATTGTCCCGTTACTATATCTCTCTATTCTATTAATTTCTTTACTAATTCTAAGTATCTTTATAGGAAAACAAATAATTGATAGGAAACAAGTAGAAAATAATCTTTCAAGGTTACAAAATAAAATTAGAAAAAATCAAGCAAAAGCAGAAGACTATTATGAATTAGGTTCAATATATCTATCAAAGAAACTATTTGATCAAGCTATTTTACAATTCAGATACGCTCTTCAAGTATGGAGAAATGAAGACTTTGAAGGATTATCAAATGTTTATAACACTATAGGATTTACTTATGCAGAAACAGAACAATATGAGCTAGCAATATACTATTATAAAGAAGCTTTGAAAAATGACAATAGCTATACAGTAGCTCTTAATAACTTAGGATATGCTTACGAAAAACAAAAGATGATTAGTAAAGCACTTATAACTTATAAAACGGTGATAGAGAAAGAACCAGATAATGAAACTGCTATCTCTCGCATACAAGTTCTGAGAAGAAGGATTCCAAAGTCGGGATGACAGGATTCGAACCTGCGACATCCTGCTCCCAAAGCAGGCGCGCTACCAAACTGCGCTACATCCCGTTAATATACTTATACAATCTAATCTATCATAGGATTAAAAATATGTCTAGAAGATTTGATTTATTTGAACCTAATAATAAATAGTATAAGGATTTCTTTACAAAATTGAAGGTTAAAATAAGAAGAATGATAAAATATAATTAAATTTACAACGGAGTATTTAATCGTGAAGAAATGGATCTCAACATTACTATTATGTATATTTATGGCAATGCCCATGGCGGCAAATGCAGATGTGGCAGGACTAGTACCGTGCAAAAGTTCTAAAGAATTTGCCAAACGTTTAGACGGAAGCGTTAAGAAGTTAGAAAGTCGTTTAAATAAATATGAAGCAGGGACTCCACCTGCTTTAGCTTTAGAAAAACAAATTGAAAAAACAAAAAATAGGTTTGCTCAATATGGTGACGCTGGACTTCTGTGTGGTACTGATGGGTTACCACATTTGATCACAGATGGTAGATGGAGCCACTCTGGTGAATTCGTTATTCCTGGGATATTCTTCCTTTACATTGCCGGTTGGATCGGTTGGGTAGGTAGAAGTTACGTACTGTTTGCTAGAGGGACTGATAAGCCTACTGAAAAGGAAATTATTATTGACGTACCAGTAGCACTAAGTTTTGTTGCAACAGGTTTTGTTTGGCCTGTGGCAGCTTTCAAAGAATTTACAAGTGGTAAATTAATTGTTCCAGAAGATAAAATCACAGTATCTCCTCGATAATAAAAAAATTAAATCAATTTAAAAATATGGACAATAATTTCCTAAAGTACCTTTCAACAGCACCTGTATTATTAACAGTATGGTTATCACTAACAACGGGATTAGTTATTGAAGCTAATCGTTTCGTACCAGACATGCTTTACTTCCCAATGTAAGTATATAAATTGCAGTGTTGTTGAATGAATGATAACAACATGTTAATATATTAGTATATCTGGGTGTATACATTACATATTCTTAATCATGCCAGGCCTGGAAGGGAGCAACAGAAGAATAATGTAATGTTGATACACTCCAGATATCTATAGTATAAAATTTTATTTTTGTTTTCTTTCTCGTAAAAATACTTATTATTAATATATTTATCACGGAGTTAGATGGTAGATTATTAGTTAGGAACTTTCATTTAAAAAATAGAAAGTAATAGCGGTAAAAAATATAGAGGATTATTATGACTCCATCTTTAGCAGCTTTTATTAATAGCTTACTTTTAGGATTATTTATCGTAGTTATTCCAGTTGGAACAGCTGTTTTTTTAGTTAGCCAATCTGACAGAGTGACACGTAATTAGTGAATAGAAATAGATAAATATAGCAAAGTATTAACAATAGTAAATACGTTACTATATTTATCTGTTTCTATAAAATATGTACATAACAAGGAAATGTAATGATACTATTAACATAGCTTCACAAAATATACGATATAAGATCTTAGAAACTAAAATTGTTTTATGAAAGACAAATCTGAGTGATTATGTCAAAGAAAAAAAAAGCATTTATATCAACAAAATACAATATGCTAAAAAGATTTGGTTTCATTATTACAGCTACTCTTTGTGCAACATTATTTTCATCTTCAGCATATGCGCTTGACTTAGATGAAAACACAAGAAGTGTTCCACTAGATCCATCGGGTACAACTGTAGTACTTACGCCTGAGCAAGTTAAACGTGGAAAGAGATTATTTAACTCTTCTTGTGGAAATTGTCATGTAGGAGGTCTTACAAAGACAAATCCTAACCTTGGTCTAGAACCAGATGCATTAAGTCTTGCAACTCCTGCACGTGATAATATTAATGCTCTTGTAGATTATATGAAAAATCCTACAAGTTACGATGGACTTGAATCTATTGCAGAAGTCCACCCTAGTATTAAAAGTGCAGATATCTTCCCGAAAATGCGAAGCCTAAATGACGAAGACTTATTCGCTATTGGTGGACATATCCTACTTCAACCTAAACTATCAGCTGAGAAGTGGGGAGGAGGAAAAATTTACTACTAATATTTAGTAATAAAAAAGTTAACTAAATAAGTTATCATAATTTCTACCTCTTATGAGCACAGACAAGAGGTAGAGAAATATTAATTATTTTTCTCTCATCAAAATGTAATAAAACAAAAATGAGTAAATATATTATTCTAGGGAAAAAAAAAGTTGCAATTTCATACAATATTAACCAACTGGAACAAATAATAAATATCGATTCAAGTTATAACGTAGGAGATATATATCTTGGAACTGTTATAAACGTATTAAATAACTTAAATATAGCATTCGTTAAGTTAGATGAATGGAAGCAAAATGGTTTTATGGTATTAAAAAATAATTTTTCTTCTACTTTTAGTAATCAGTTAAATTTAGGAGAAGAAATTATTGTCCAGATTACAAAAAAACAAATTAGTAAAAAAGGACCCACAGTTACCGAAAATATAAGCATAGAAAATGAATATTTCAAACTATATCTCTGCAAGAATAAAGGTCTATCAGTTAAACAAGCATCTAGTTTTAATAACAAAAAATATCTGGGTACTATAGGAACATTAATTCAGCCAAAGGATAGTGGATTAGAAATAAAGAAAAAAATTAATGAAAATTTTTTTTGGGATTTTATTTATTCTTTAAAAGAATTGAACAAAAAGTCATCAGTAATTAAAGAAAAAATAAGAAAAACTACGAAAAAAAACTGCCTCATAAAGGGTAGACAAAAACTAACAGATACTATCTTAAAAAAAAAATTAATTCAAGCAGACACAATTCTCATAGTTAAATCAAAAACGCAAGCTATTCAACTAAGAGAAGAACTTAGTTACAATAAAAGGAAAAAAGGGAAATTATACATAGAATATTGTAATGAAAGGATATCTAAAAAATTTCAAGTTTACATTGAACATTTGATAGCAAAAACACTTCAGTCAGACGTTAAGATTAAAACTGGCGGATATATAGTGATAGAAAAAACAGAAGCTCTTACATCAATAGATGTTAATTCTGGTTCATTCAATAAGTTTAAATCATCTAGAAAAACAGCTCTTTGGATAAATTTAACTGCAACTAAGGAAATTATTTACCAACTACAAATAAGAAATATTAGTGGTATTATTGTCATAGATTTTATTGATATGGTTAATCAAAATGATCAATTATCATTACTAGAATATCTTAACAACCAATTGCAATCAAGCTTAAATGGAAGTCAAATTATCCAAATTTCTGAAATAGGGCTTGTTGAAATAATTAGGCAAAGGCAAGAAAAAAATATTTATGATATGTTTGCTCAACAATGCACAGAATGCAATGGAAAAGGATATTTACGACAAGGAGAAATACTAAATGATTTTTCAACATACTTCTTAGAGATGAGCTCCATATATAGATAAAACCATACACTTAGAAGGTAGAAATAATATGATATAATCATTCTGTCATAAGGGCGTGTAACTCAGTGGATAGAGTGTCAGATTCCGGACCTGATGGTCGTGGGTTCAATTCCCGCCATGCCTAATACAAAAAGTAATTTATTGCAAAAAATATTAATGTATAATTTTTATTATGGTATATATATATTCAGGTATTGGGGCTGTAATGGTATCGACGCTTTAGAAAATACAATAATGTGATGCAAGCCAAGATTAGGTAGATCTTGTAAAAAATACCTAAACCAATAAATGCAAATAATATAGTAAAATTCTCTCATAATTACGCATTAGCATAAATATTTGAGTAAATAACTAAACGTAAATAGTAAACTAAACAGGAATAAATAAAATTCCAAGCTGAAATTAAAGCAATAAATAAAAAAATCTGTTTCAGATTTTGTATGAGACTAAGCTTGTGAATGAATATACTGTGTAATCTATAGTGGACGTGGGTTCAAATCCCACCAGCTCCAAAAAAAACATTTATCATAAGCATCTGTGGCCGAGTGGTCGAAGGCGCCGGACTCATAATCCGTCTCTTGAAAAAGACATCGCTGGTTCAAACCCAGCCGGATGCATTTAAATATAAATATAAAAAAAAATATATTGTTAGATAAGCTTAGAAAACTTAGAATATTATGAATACTTAATACAATACAATAAGGTCTCGAGCAAATATGAAACACACTTTATCTGTTTTAGTAGAAGATGAGTCAGGAGTATTAACGCGCATTGCAGGATTATTTGCAAGGCGAGGATTTAATATAGAAAGCTTAGCTGTAGGTCCGGCTGAGGAAGTTGGTATCTCACGCATAACTATGGTCGTTCCTTCTGATGAAAGGACGATAGAACAGTTAACTAAACAACTATATAAACTAGTTAATATATTAAAGGTGGAAGACATTACAAATCTTCCATGTATAGAAAGAGAATTAATGCTAATTAAGATAAAAACACAGTTAATTGAGAGATCGGAAATACTGGAAATCGCTCAAGTATTCAGAGCTCACGTAGTTGATTTATCAGAAAACTCAGTAATAATAGAGGTCACAGGGGATCCAGGGAAGACAGCAGCTCTAGAGCAATTGCTATCAAAATTTGCTATTCAAGAAATAGCACGTACAGGAAAAATTTCTCTTGTTAGGGGATCAAAAATCAGCACAAACTACTTGAAATCTATATAAAATAAAAAAAATGGGGGTGGAGGGACTTGAACCCTCACGACCGTAAAGTCAACAGATTTTAAGTCTGTTGTGTCTACCATTCCACCACACCCCCTTCGATGATATGCTTTAGGCGGCACCCAGATTTGAACTGGGGATAAAGGATTTGCAATCCCTTGCCTTACCACTTGGCTATACCGCCACTACTTTTTCTTCTCCCAATATAGTAGTACAATTTTTTTTTATCGTACATAAGTAAGAAATGTTTTTCAAAAAGATATCTTTTTTCTTAATAAATTAAGTCTTAATATGCTGATAAGACTTAATTCATTAAAATAAAGAAATTATTCTCTGAAAAGACGGCTCTTTAAAATATCGTTCGGTTGAATAGTGACTAGATCTGATTTTGTTAATACCTTATCACCTGCTGCAAACATTCTATTAGCTTGTCTCATTCTTGCTCTATCTATTGCATTTCTGACACTTCTAGCATTAGCAAAATGAGGCTGAGTCATTCTTAATTTAATATAATCTAATAAGACTCTTTCTGATTCTAACGTTAGTTTATACTGCTGTTCTTCAAGCATTATTTTGCCAATAATTAGTAGCTCTTCAGGACTATAGTCTGGAAAATCTACATGATTTGCAACTCTAGAAGACAATCCCGGATTTGACTCATAAAAAGAATCCATTCTGTCCTTATAACCTGCGAATATAATGACCAGGTCATCACGCTGGTTCTCCATTACCTGTAATAAAATTTCAATAGCTTCAGCACCATAATCTCTCTCATTATCAGGCTTATAAAGATAATAAGCTTCATCGATAAAAAGAACTCCTCCCATCGCACGCTTTAATACTTCTTTTGTTTTTGGTGCTGTATGACCAATATACTGACCAACTAAGTCATCACGAGTTACAGTAATTAAGTGGCCTTTTCTAATATATCCAAGTCTAAATAAAATATCTGCCATCTTAAGAGCAACAGTTGTTTTACCAGTACCTGGACTTCCAGTAAATGACATATGTAAATTAGGATTGGCAGAAGTCAGACCTAGAAGTTTCCTAAGCCTATGTACTAATAGTAAAGCTGCAATCTCTTTAATTCTATCTTTAACTGGTTTTAAACCAACTAAATCTGCTTCTAACTCATCAAGAACTTCTTGAATTTGTCTATTCTCGTATTCTTCTTGTAAATTAACAAGAGTATTATCTGTCGATGAACTCATAATAAAAAATTATAGAAATATAAAAAAAAGATAATCTGAACACTCGGAGTTATTATCACAAAATGTTCAAATTATCTATTAGTCAAATTGACAACTACTTAATTAGTAACGCTCACCTTCTGGACGAGTACTAGCGTAACTTTGGATAGTGTATCTGATAGTTCTTGACTTCTCTTCTTGACGTTGTAGTTGGAAACCAGGCTCGTTAGAAGTTGGTCTTTGAACGATGAATGAAAGACAGCAACTCTCAACACCACGTGAGTTATCGAAAGCGTTAACCTTTACGTAGAAAGATGGCTTAGCCTTACGGCATGAGTTGATCTCAAACATAACAGCTGCTGGATCCTTAACACCGAATAAAGGAAGACCCCAAAGATCCCAGTATGCGTTACGAGGGTGTGGATCATCTGTCCATTCTACGTTAAGTGCCCAACCATTACTGATAGCATATTGAATTTGCTTAACGATTTGCTCATCAGTTAGGTCTGGAAGGAAAGAAAATGCGCCTTGTGTTAGTCTCATGGTATGTACTCCTTTAGATTATTTTATGTAACTATGACACTAGCAGATACTAGTGTCATACTGTCTATTTCAAATTTAGAAGACTATAATTTTCTAAATTATCAGTAGATTATCTGTTAGATGTAGCTGTCTCAACGAAGTCAGCTGTATCTGTAGAAGCATAGTTAAATGTAATATCCTTCCAAAGATCTAGTGCTGTTTGAAGAGGTCCACAGCTCTTAGCTGCAGTACGAAGGATGTCTGGACCTTGTGAAAGGTAGTCACGACCTTCATTACGAGCTACAACCATACTCTCAAGAGCTACACGGTTTGCAGTCGCACCAGCTTGGATACCATCAGGGTGACCAATAGTACCACCACCGAATTGAAGTACAACGTCATCACCTAGGTAGTGAATAAGTTGGTGCATTTGACCACAGTGGATACCACCTGAAGCTACAGGTAGACACTTGTTAAGAGCTGCCCAATCTTGAGCGAAGAATAAACCTTGAGGTAGGTTAATTTCAGATTGAGTTGAAAGAAGAGTTGTGTAGAAACCTTTAACCATTAGAGGGTCTCCTTCAAGCTTACCTACAACAGTACCAGCGTGAATATGGTCAACACCAGCCATACGCATCCACTTACAGATTACACGGAAGTTCATACCGTGAGTCTTTTGACGAGCATATGTAGAGTTACCTGCACGGTGTAAGTGAAGAATCATACTGTTCTCACGAGACCACTTAGCAATACTTTGGATAGCTGTGTAACCCATTACAAGGTCAATCATGATGATCACAGATCCTAGCTCTTTACCAAATTCAGCACGCTCGTAAACGTCTTCCATAGTACCAGCTGTTACGTTGAAGTAGTGACCCTTAACTTCACCACTAGCAGCAGAAGCACGGTTAACACCTTCCATACCGAATAAGAAACGCTCTCTCCATCTCATGAATGGTTGTGAGTTAATGTTCTCGTCATCCTTAAGGAAGTCTAGACCACCTTTAAGACCTTCGTATACAACACGACCATAGTTCTTACCAGAAAGACCTAGCTTAGGCTTAACTGTAGCACCTAGTAGAGGACGACCGAACTTGTCTAGTCTTTCACGCTCTACGATTACACCTGTTGCAGGACCTTGGTAAGTCTTTAGGTAAGCAACTGGCATACGCATATCTTCTAGACGTAACGCGTTAACAGCTTTGAAACCGAATACGTTACCAATGATAGAAGCTGTAAGGTTAGAAAGAGATCCTTCCTCAAATAGGTCTAGCTCGTAAGCAATGTAAGCGAAGTATTGGTCAGCTGCACCTGGAACAGGATCAACTCTGTAAGCCTTAGCTCTGTAAAGGTCACAAGCTGTTAAAAGGTCTGTCCATACAACAGTCCATGTAGCAGTAGAAGACTCACCAGCGATAGCTGCTGCACATTCTACAGGGTCAACACCTTTTTGAGGTGTCATACGGAACATAGCTAGTACGTCAGTATCCTTGATAACGTAGTCAGCATCCCAGTAACCCATCTTAGCGTAAGGGATAACACCTGATTCGTAACGTTCGTTCTTGATTCGAGTCCGTGATTCTACGGATTGAGACATAAACTCCTCCTTTAACGTGTATTTTGAATGATAAAATTAGCCTGTGTAATAAGTATTAACTTAAAACTACACTTTTGGCAGTTAATAATTAATGTTTTAACTCATTAACTTATACCTTGATATTAATAATATCAGGAAATAACAAGTAAAAAGCAATGTCTTCTTTATAAAATAGATAACTTTTTCTTATACATGTTTTAAAAAAAAAGAAAAAAACATAATAAAAAAATAATTACACACAGATAAAACAATTTTTTAAGTTCACTGACTAAATAACAACAACGACAAAAAGAAATAATAAAATATATGCACTATTTTAAAAAAAAAATAATTGAAATTATTTATGAAAAGATGGTTATTTTTTTATAAATACACGATCCATTTTAGTAGTGATTTCACAAATACTATAAAAAAATATAGGATAAATTAAAATGCTATTGAAGAAGTATATCAACAACTGAGTAGCAATTTTATACTCCAAATTATATAGCCAATCCATTCAAACGAGTAAAATAAATTTTAGAACACTAAAAAGCATATTAAAACTAAAACAAAGTATGAATTATATTTTAGATTATCTAAATGATTTGCTAGATAGTAAAAAAACAGAATTAGTTTTTCCTTCTTTTCAAAACGTGCAGACAGAAGATCCATTATCAAAGTTAATTAAATGGTTAAATACTGAAAGAGGAAATGGAATAAAAATAAAAAGTGACGAAGATATATTAATCGAAGATTTTCTGCCTAAAGAAAATAACAAAATTATTCAATTAAATTTAGATAGTAGAGAGAGCACTAAACAGAAAGAAACATCTATTTTTAAAACAAATAAAAGAAATCCTGATTTTCCAACAGAAAAACATAAATCTATATTAAAAGAGCTTAAAAGAGTCACTGTATACGCAGTAGTCAATGGAAGTAATGAAATTATACTAGCATCACCAAGAGAAGGAACAAACAACAATTCTCTGCAATGGTTTTATAACCAATACTACAACTGGTTTATTTGGAAAGAAGATGAAGGCCCCATTACAGTAGGATTATTCTTTTCAAACAAAGAAGATGCTGAATCTTACTTACACGAAATTTGTTTAAAGGATCCACATGGAGCACAAAACTCAGGGCTTAGTGTAAAAAGCACAGGCTTAGATACATTCTATTACTTGAATAGGACATCAAACCCTAAGATACAAGTAAGAATGATTAGTGACTTGCAAGAGTTAGATCTTTTACTAAACAATAATATAAAGGATTCTAAATCTTTTATTAATCCAAAACAAAAGTATGGAAAAAACTGGTTCAAGGGGACCCCTATTTACATAATGCGTGTCCAAGATATAAATAGAGAGAAAGAAACAATAGGGAAGAAATTAGTTTTTTTTAACAGAGACGACATAGAAAAAACTTTACAATTATATAAAAATAAAAATCTGAATATTGAAATTTACAATCTAGAAAATTATTTATTAGATATAGAAAAACTATCTGTTAAGGATATTGAAAAAATAAAATTCTTTCCACCTTATCAGTCATATGAAAAAACTAATGAAGATGGAGAAAATACCATAGCGGAAAATTTAAAAGAGAAAGACATGAAGAAGATCTTCACTGAAAAAGTAAGATCCATACAAAGATTCTGTAGAGGTCTTGTATGGTTAGTGACCTCTGACACTTTACCCAGTGAAGAAAATTCATGGTAAAAAAGATAAAAAGTATTTTCTGAAAATTTAGTACTTCAGAAATTACTTTACCCCTTACGTGAGTAGTACTCAACAATTAGTAATTCATTAAGCTGTAATGCTACCCAATCTCTTTCAATTATTCCATTAATCTTACCTGTTAAATTACTCTTGTCAAACTCAAGGTGACTAGGTATATTTGCTAGTCCAGGGAAAGCCAAATATGATTCAACTAATTGCTTTGAACGAGAATTTGACCTCACACTGACAATTTCACCAGCTTGACACTGGTAACTTGGAATTGAAACTCTTTTACCTCCAACAGAAATATGACCATGGCTAACAAGCTGACGTGCTGCAGGAATTGTCGGAGCCATTCCTAAACGAAAGACAATATTATCCAACCTCATTTCAAGTAATTGTAATAAAGCTTCCCCTGTGGATCCTTTGATCCTTCTAGCATCTCTTACATAACGTAAGAGTTGCTTTTCTGTAACACCATAGTTAAACCTTAACTTTTGTTTTTCTTCTAAACGGATAGCATATTCAGAAGGTTTTCTAGCCTGGTCCCCATGTTGGCCAGGTCTAGAATTTCTTTTAGTACTTTTTCTAGTAAGACCTGGGAGTTCTCCTAGACGACGAGTAATTCTTAAGACAGCTCCTCTGTAGCGAGACATATTATTATTTCTCCATAAACTTATTTATTTTTTTTTGCATCCTACCAAAAAAGTAAAAATTATTAGATTGATAGAAAGATAACACAAGAATAGTATAATTGAATTATCCCATAGATTTAATATGGTCAAAAACAAATTAAAAAAAAAAGAAAATAGTTTACAAAAAATATGTAATCGATGTATAATTACGAATGTGTCAGGGAGATACAAATAGCTGGTGTAGCTCAATTGGTAGAGCAACTGATTTGTAATCAGTAGGTTGCGGGTTCAAGTCCCTTCACCAGCTTTTAAATATAATGTAAAATATTAACTGCTTTTCACACAAACTAAGCTCTAATAATAAAAAATAGTTTTGCTCCTCTCATTGGATAACTCAAACCATTGAGTTGTGAGCCACCTGATAAAAGCATACTCTTTACTATTGTTAAACCAAGTTTTTGCATTTTCGAAAGATTTGTTTCATTCTGAACAATGTTAGATTTAATATGTGACCTAATCTTATCTTTAAATCCAAAGCCACCATCAATTACAGAAGATCTTACAAACACATCACATTCAAACGATTTTAAAGAAATTGAAACTATATTCTCATTCTCAACAAGTATCCATTTACCATTAGGAGTAAACTTGCTTGCATTTTCACATAAATTCAAAATTATATGAGAGTATAAAACATTATTTATTAAACTCAAGAATGCATAGTCTAAGTGATGAATATAGAATTTAACCAAGAGATTTCTATAGGAGAAAATAAGATCATATGAATTATTTAAATCTCTAAAACAAACTTTCATTGAATCGAATGTTTCTTTAGTTAAAGTAAGATTTTTAGATTCTCCTCCATATAAGAAATAACCAATTAATTCTTTTAAACGATCTGTTTCTTTTAATCCTAATTCAAATATTTCTTTTTTTTCATCTTGGGATAGAATCTTGTCATATTCATAAAGTGTTTCTAAAAACAAAGTCAAATTTGTAACTGGAGACTTAAATTCATGACTCATACTTATGAAATAATCTTTATCTTTCATATAAATTGTCTGAAATGAACTGGCAATATTACATCTTTATAACTTAACTAGCAATAATAATCTTGAACTACAGATTACTATGATTAATATAAGAAAACTTAGATAATCTAAAAAAAATATAAAACCTATTGCATAAAAAACATCAAAAGTGTACACTAACTTCAGAGGTAATAAGTAATCCTAAATGGGCGGTTAGCTCAGCGGTAGAGCGCCTGCCTTACAAGCAGGTGGTCACTGGTTCAAATCCAGTACCGCCCATTGATATAATTAGTTTTGGGCTCATCGTCTAAGGGATCAGGACAGGGACCTTCTAAGTCCCTAATGTAGGTTCGAATCCTACTGAGCCTATTTTATTATTTTTAACTTAGTAGATCACTAAATATGTCTTCAAAAACTGTTTGCACTTTATCTCCTGAGTCAATTGATTCTAATGGATCTTTACGTAGTCTATGACGAAGACACATTTTTATAATAGCTTGTACATCTTCAACAGTAACCTCTGTTCGTCCCATATAAGCAGCATATGCTCGAGCAGCTCTATTAGTAACGATGTCTCCTCTTAATCCATCAACATCTAATTCACCACATACTTGAGAAATTTTTACTCTAAGCTCATATGATAAGCTAGTCTGTCCTAGTAGAGTTTGAGCCTTAACTATCCTATCCCGGAACTTTTGTTGTTGCTCTTGGTATTGTGCTAGACATGCACTAGGATCCTTGTCGAAGTCTGATCTCTGCTCAACAATTTGAACTCTTAGTTCTGGATCTCTTACAGTTCTTATTTCTGAGTGCATGCCAAAACGATCAAGTAATTGAGGTCTTAGTTCTCCTTCTTCTGGGTTACCAGATCCTACTAATACAAATCTAGCTGGATGTCTTATAGAAATACCTTCTCTTTCAACTGTATTCCAACCTGAGGCAGCAGAGTCTAATAAAATATCTACTAAATGGTCATCTAAGAGATTCACTTCATCTACATATAAAATGCCTCTATTGGCTTTAGCTAATAAACCAGGTTCGAAAGCTTTTACACCTTCTGTTAAAGCTTTTTCAATATCAATAGTTCCACACACTCTATCTTCTGTGGCTCCAAGTGGTAAGTCTACCATTGATACTTTTTTCCTACTAGTTTGAACAGTATTCCCTGACTCTACAGATTTTCTGATATCTTCACTCATTAAATCGTAGTCTGTTGGGTGTGAATTAAAAGGATCATTTTCAACTACCTCCATTTCAGGTAATATGTCAGTAATTGCTCTGATAGTAGTTGACTTCCCTGTCCCACGATCTCCCATAATGATTACACCACCAATTTTGGGATCAATTACGTTAAGCGCTAAAGCTAATTTCATTTCTTCTTGTCCTACAATCGCTGTGAAAGGGAAAACAGGACGTTCACTTGTCTTTAATGTATTTGAGGTCACTTTTCTTTTTATTTTTTTTATACTTACATATTGGTTTAATAAATTTACATATACTTTATTTTTTTCGAGTTAATCCAATTTGCAGAATTTTAAACTAGTGTACTAATAGTGCCCCATTGGTTAATAAGATAAGTTTAATCTTAGTTTTATTAGAATAAATAAAACTACACTTTGACTTAATATATCTGTCATTATTAAGCCAAAGATAAATTATACTATTCGTATAGAGATGTTCCTAGTCTTATAGCTAAAACCAGTGAAACTAAAGCTAGAATTAGGGCTACGAAAATTTGAGTGTCACTTATCATATAAAATGTACTCCTTAACTTTTATTAATTAAATCTATATCTCTATAGTACAGACACAAAATTATATTAAATACTGTTTGACATATTTATTTAAACTTATCGAGTACAAATTATTTTCTTATATTTAAAATCAAGACTTCGAATCAGGGTTGACAAGTTGGTGATGTAGGAGCTAATGTAATTGCAGAGTTGAAGGAAAGGAGTTTCAAAAAAAAGAAATTGCT
>JACLAA010004083.1_pt1 | contig 78036 bp, 37 predicted proteins | sample 8027891 | NCBI WGS metagenome assembly JACLAA01 (sample SAMN15724900, study PRJNA655200) | protist metagenome | isolation source: fluorescence activated cell sorting (FACS) single amplified genomes of... | place: Spain: Blaines Bay Microbial Observatory, Mediterranean Sea | collected 2016-01-19 | reverse complement strand
CCTTCTCGAACGCGATCTTGCTTTGGGCATCCATGGAAGACTCGGTTTTCCTCGTCGAGGTTGACGACTTGGTCGCTCCGTTCCCGCGCCCGGCGCTCGCGCCTCCTAAACGCTTCAACGCATCCAACACGGTTTCTCCCGGCTCGAGGTACGCGCACAACTCTCGCTTGATGTTCGCGACGTCTGCATCCGTCGTTTCCTCTCCTTCATTATCCGAATCTTTACGCACAGCAAGCTTGTCGCCAGCTGTGGAAAGCCGCGCGTCCGCGTGGACGTCATCGAGCCACGCGTCTTTCTCGTCTTCAGCGTCGCTTTCGTTTCTGACGTAGTTGCCGTCATCATCGAAGTATCCTTCACGTCTCTCTCGCTCGAGGTTGAAAGGTTCAAACTCAGTTTCCTCGTCGTTTTCGTCCGGGGCGTGTCCAGCCTCGAAGCTCTCCACACCACGCACTGTTCAGTGTTTCGGGACGGGGGTTTAGTTAGATTAGCAAGATATGAAAAAAGCGCGAAAGTTTCTCGCGAGTGAGTCCGGAACCTACTTCTAGCTGCGTTCTCCGATCGCAGGAGAGAACGATGTTTCACCGCCTTCGCGATCATTTCCTGCGTGATAGATTGGTCAATCGGACCAACATCCAGTTTCGTGGGATCATCCTGTTCACCACCCCTCCCAGAGGGTTGGTCGAGCCCAACTTCTCGACCAGGGTCGTGCACTTCATTTCGCTTCATTTTTGCCGCTCGTTCGTCAGCTAAAGCAGCTTCTACAACACCCATCGTGGTATCATTAACATCACGCCTCCGAACCCGTGATGGCATGACCCCTGTGAAGCTCCTTCGGAACGACTAACGCGTTCTCAACGAGTATGCGTAGATGCGTAGTGCGTTTTTATAAAGGGTAAAAAAGCTCCAAGCAAATAAATGAGTGGGTTAGTTCTCGTCAAGTTTCAACGTTATTACATAGCTAGTCTAGCTAGTTTCAACCACTAGTAGCTAGCTTAGGAGAAGGAAATCCCTAAAATGGCTTTATAATTGTGCGGCGATTTTAGGGATTTCGTTCTCGTATTGAAGTCACGCGAGGGTTTCCCAGCAAATCACACACTCGGGTGATCGTTTTTACACGTCGCGAGCGTTGTTATTCATTCCAGTATCTACTTGTCACATTTAGCGAAAAACTTGAATCGCATTATGACTTGATGACGCCATCAAGCAATATGCGACTTCACTTCAACCAACTGAAGAGGATGGGGTACAAATCGTATATCTGGACTGCTTCTTGAAGAAGAAGAATGATGCACCTGTTATATCAATTTCACCTCCGACCGCTGCGACTGGACGAAAACCAACAGCTGAAGAGCAAGGTCTGTGGGACAGATGGACGACTTTTTTCACTAACTGTCTGCCTTTCCTATCTCAAAATCTTTATGTGTGGCGAGAAAGCGGGCACGTTCCTGCCTATTGGGGAGCAGCCGGATGACGGTGTTAGGATGGTCACCTGGAAAATGAGAATGATGGCTGTTGCCTTTCATAAGGAACGCAAAAAGTCCTACCCACCTCACCCCAAAGAAAACATCGTATGTGGACATGAAGGTTTCAAAGAAGTCTCCGAGACGTTTTGGATACTCAAACTAGGAGGAACGCGACCGCCGCGAACCAGTCGGCCAGGATTCGGGCCCAGAGGTCAAATGACGATGAGAAGGAAGATGCGGCGTTCAAGCAGGCTCTCGAAGATACAAAGGACAGTGCGTTTTCTGTTGAAACTTTCAAGAACGAACACGCGGCGGCGGTGCAGAGCAGCATCACACCTGAGAACCCCGGATGGTATGCAAGCAACAAAGTGCATGTTACACGTTTTATCCAGGGCGCGCTTCAGAAACTGGACTTCGACAGCTACAAGGAGAACTTCGGAGAGCTTCACGTGGATGCTGTTAAAGTCGGTGTGGATCTTGGCATTCTCCCCAAGGTTCGCACTGGACCCATTAATTGGAGAGGTGTGACATCGACCTGGAAGAAATGGTTTACTAAGTATCTTGCTCACCATGACCCTGTCGCTGATCCCGCTGATGTCGCTGTTGATATTCCCGCTGCTCCCGCTGCTACTGATGATGCTCCTGATGCTCCTGATGCTCCTGATGCTCCTGATGCTGGTACTGCTGCTTTTGCCGAAGCTGCTTCTTATGATGATGATGATATCGATGACGACGACGACGACGATGATGTTGATGTCGATCCTCTTGATGTTCCCCTTGATGCTCAACAAGACAAGAGTGATCCCGCCACCACATCTATCTCGGATGCAGACACGGATGTCGCCATGCTGGGCAGCAACGCGGACGCGGCCCCGACACAAGGTACGAACCCCGACCCTGAGCATGCTCAAGCCAATTCTGCCGTCGTGCCAGCCCATAAGGTTTTGCAATTTTGGCGTTTAACTTCCAAGAAACGACGCTATGCCAACGGAAGTGTTGGAAAAGGTAGGTATTTGCATCAGTATGGGTTTTATTTCGTCGCCGTCAAGAACTGCAACGATTACGATTTAGCAGAAGAAGGACGCGACACTCCCAATGGCTGGTACTACGATACATAGTACCTTACTGCTTCTAATAATAAGCTATATATCAGGCAACTAACTCATATTGAAGTGAAAACTGTCTTTGACTTTTTTCAGCAACGAGTCGAAAGACGATACTTCAGCTGAAAAAGCAGCATCCCACTCGAGAGGTGTAATCTCTCCGGGCCGTTCTGCAACTGTCATACACTTAGTATTCACATCATGTCGTTGCTGAATGAAGAGATTATATTTAGCTGTGTGTTGCTCTGCATATTTAGCAGCAGACATCTGATACAAAGCACCGTACTTATGAGTGTCATCAGAAACTCTGAAAAAATCAAACCACCGCTCGTCAATATCTGCTTTTTCCGTGCTCCCAAAAGTAAATGCAGCGGCATCAATATCGCCTCGCATACGACACTGCACAGCCGCATTAAATGCTACGCGCGCAGCAGGCGTATCGTACAGCGCAGCAAATGTGATGCCTGATATATTCTTCTGTTGGAACTCTGTTAATAATGTAGCGCGCACAGAGGCGAGGACGACAGCTGCAGCGTGCTCTTCACGGATATGTATTTGCCTGCCAGTTTTGTCATCCTTGTAATCTGTGCTCGCATTTTCCGAACAAGAAGAGTATCCAGCTAGCAATCTCGACGGGAGGTGAATTCCGATAACTGGCACAGTCGCCTTGAGTGCTGCGGGGGACCAACGTTCTATTCCTTCCATAAGGTCCTGTATAAAAACAATTACCACTGGCGGTGAATGGTGGACAACGTTGGGCCGCTCACAAGAGGCGCAATCACTTGCTTGCCCACGCGTAAGAGACCAGGATTTCTCGTTCAGTCCTAATATCACCCTTCCAACACATGCATCTAGGTTCGGAATCTTGACTTCGGGCTCCACACGACAGTGACCATTATCACAACGATCGTCTCTTGATTTAAAAGTTGACACGATGCGTACACCAACTTGTTTCCAAAGGGGAAGGCTATGTTTTGGGAGATGCCATTCATCAACAGCCCAAGCATACTCTAGAAAATGTTCATCGGCCTTATCCTCTTCTGCAGTAACTGATTTGAGCACTGAGTGAATGCAAGAGGCTGTGAGGGAGGAAAAGCTGTGTTTGTTTCTCTCTAGACTAACAAAAGGCTTCAAAACGTCTTGCTTACTTGTACAAGAGATGTCATGAACATGAACATCATACCATACGCTATCAAGCTCTGCTGACAGATGTGGTATTATGGTGTCCTCGAGATCACCCCCATCTGTCATCGTTGTCAGGATGTTCATGTGATTACCTTGACAATGCACGACTTCAACATTATCGCACGCAAGTACCCATGCATATCCACCGATAGACTGAAGACAAACTGATGGAGAATCACCGAATATATTAGGTTCACATACGAGCGGGTCAACGTTCCTCTTTTCATCAGGTTGATTGTTCATCACCACGTCAGTGGCGAACAGTGCATCGTTCTCTTCGCCAGCTTTATAAGTAAAAACTTTGCTTCTCAACCGGCAAAGTGCACTTGATTCTGGATGACCACAAACAAGTTGCCACGAGGACATGTCCATCTGTCCTGAGTTTCTGCTGTGGATGATTCCACTGTTCCATTGATTAGCGTATGGCCCTGCGCTGATCTCTTCGTCCATTAGCTTAGCATCTATGCGGCGCCCAAGTGCTTGGAATGTGACTGCCTCAAATAAAGAATATTTTTCATCACGTGACATGGATGACCATCCAGCGACCCCTGTGTCGTAGTGAAACGATGCTAGCGCAACTTCCATATACGCGAGACCTGTTGAATCTTGCAACTGTTGTGGTCTTCGTATATCATTTTGTTGAATTCCTGGAGCTCTACTTGTTGCAGGAGCACTGCCAGGAGTACGTATATCGTTCCATTCTGATTTGAACTGCACCGGGTGTGGTGCGTCAAAAAGGATACATATCGCTTCTCGATCAAACTCGAACTCCAGCGTCATCGCTGACTCCACGGCAAGAACACCACCGAGTGAGTGGCCACCGACGGCGATACAACCCTCAGGCTGTGAAGAATTAATCATACGCGCATGCGCCGTTGCCACCTCAGGCCAAGGGCGTGCGGCAACGTCACGCTCAAGGGTATGCACAGGGTGGCGACCGAGCTGTAATTCACTTACAAGTCTCATATATGCGATTTGTCCATCACCAAATGCTGGTGCACCAAGAAATAGTGAAGGATGGGCATTACTTTCAGGCTTCAGGGATTTGATCAGCATGTCGGTCGGTGATAGATCAGGGAAGACTGGTTGACTTTGGATTTCGCTGCAGACAGCCGATTCTGTCACTGGTGGCTCGATGAACCCAGCAGCCGCTGGTTGTCTTTCTCCACCAATCTTTGAAAGTTCCATAGTGGTAACGATCCGCTCAAAGATTACCGTCGCTGTGGGTGCACTGGCTATTTCTGGTATATCGAGAGTAATCCCCATTGATGACTGCAGCATAGTAGCAAGCTCGACCGCTGCAATACTATCTATGCCCACGTTTGTCAAATATTCATTAGAGTGTACAGGCACGCCAGCAACTTCTTCAACAGCGTCAAGGATTCTCTCAAGTATATTGTTTTGCAACGTGGGTTTAGGGTTGTTTTTTGCCCGTGAGTCGATTGTGAGAGTTGTTGTTGCTTCCATGTCATTAAGATCGCTAATGCTGTGAGTATCACACGTGGTATTAGCAATACTCCTGTGATGTGGTAAAACTGTCACGTCCGCATAACCACATGGCTCACATGCAACTGTTGCTGTGCACAGATACTTTTGAACCACGTTTGACCGTTGATACACCGCCCCATGAATCTGCACACAATCAGTATTATTTTTCAGCCCAGTTGATGGTGATGCTGGTAAGTCACGCTGAAATAGGGTGTATGTGTCCAGAGTAAGGCATCTATTCAATTCAACCTTTCTTTGCTGAGCTGTTATAATGTCATTCGCAGCATGAACTGCAGCTGCAGTCCATGTACCACAGTCGTTGTATGGATTTTTGGGAATGGCAAGCTCAGCAACAAAGACATCTCTGAAAGACGTAGTATTGATTTTTTGTATAATTCCCTGATATTTGCGCTGAGTCGCTACTAGACACGCTAGACACGCGCATGTCATCAAATGAGCGAAATGTACGGAACTTCTCGCGATAATTTGTCCACTTTGTGTCCCCGCTTCTATCAACCCTGACAATATGTTCACGTTTATGTGAAAAGTATTTGTATTTTTCATTTCAATTATTCTTTCTGCAGGAACGACAGAACCAGCAAGAAACACATTAGTATTATTGAGGGGAACTGCTAAGTGTGCGATTTGAGCACAGGCACCAAGCCAAACGAGAGGAAATGATACAGGCTGTTCAATTGACCCATTGGAAGGGATCCACCCGGGTGGCGAGGCAAAGTAAGCTTCATAGGTTTCATCATGCGTTTGAGGACAAGTACAGTGTCTCATTCTTGCAACCGCAAGCACACCACCTCTTGGGCCCTTCAGGGACCAGTGCTGTTCCTTCTCGAAATTCACTTTGTATGCCATTCTAGCGTCGTGGACTTGATGCAACATCGCCTCATTAGCAGAGGTTGAAGATGTGGCTATATGAACGTTTGATCCTGAGAACGCAAACCCATTTATTCCAACACGCGCGAAACCAGAAGCATGCTGACATCCACAGCCGGAGGTGTTGCGAGGGATGAAAATTTCACATTTTGTTTGGCGTCCTCGTAATTCAGTGACAAGGTATGGACTAAGGATTCGAAGGTAATTCAGCATTGCAATACGTCGAGAAGCAAATTCTTCATCAACTCGAAGCAATGCCACAGCGCCGGCTGCTGCTTCAGAGTGACCGGCGTGAGATTTTGATGCCGCAAGAACAAGTGGCGAAATGCACATATCAAGAAGTTTTTGTTGCCGACTAAGTGCAGAAATTAAGGAATTCAACTCTATTGGATCCCCGAGTGTCGTGCCGGTGCCATGCATAGACACACCGCCCATAGAGACATCTGGATGCGCGATCAATGCTGTATGTGCCTTGGTGTGTGCAATTGTGATCACCATTTGTTGAGCCAGACCGTTTGGTGCAGTTAGGGACGAACTCCGACCATCTTGATTCGCTGCTGATGCATCAACATTAAAGAGTGCGCTGCAACCTATATTGTCTGACCTTTGGGTGTCTAATCGTACATGATGTTTAAGCATGAAGGTGGCGACAGCCTCAGCTCGCCCATATCCATCCGCAGACTTCTCCAGAACTTTACATCGACCATCTGATGACAGCATTCCTGCCGCTTTGATTGTAGCAAAGTGTGCATGTCCGATCGTCAGATTTACACCAGCACAAGTACTCCAAGCATCAGAGCTTATCTGATCGCTGGAATGAAGATGAAGAGCGCCTGAAACAGCAAGATGCACCGCCATAAGTGATGCAGAACATGCAGTATCTATTGAAAGTGCGGCTAATCCAAAATTGAATACATATGCAACCCTGCCAGCCGCGACACTCAAGGCAGACCCTGTTGCAACATAAGGGTCATCTTTTACATTGTTCACCACGCTCTGATTTTCGTTGCAGTCTAAAAGTGCGTACTCGATATGTTGGACACCGACAGCGACGGCAACATTGGATTCTTTGAGTCTTGTACCGTTTCCTGCCTCTGCAAGCATTTTCGACATCAGTGTCGATTCAAGAAGTAATCTTTGTTGGGGATCAACCCGTCGTGCTTCACCGGAGCGCATTCCGAACACCTTGGCGTCGAAACGATCGATATCACCCAAAAATGCGCCAAAACGTGTGGAAACTGTTGACAAAATTCCTGAGGCAGCATCAATCCATTCAACATCCCAACGCGTTATTGGTGGTATTGATGGCTCACGAGACGATGAGATCAGTCTTGTGGTATGATTTTCATTGATATATGTTGGCTCGATGCCGGTGACTGTGCGACCATGGCTCGAAAATATTCCAGTCGCCATAGGTTGTTTTAAGTCATCGCGATTATATTGAATTGACCAAGAAGACAGTGGCTCTGTTGAATCACATCGTCCTTTTCGTGATGTATCCCTGGACGAGGTTTCCTTGATTGACATTGACTCATTCTCGTCCTGGTCGGTGGAAGCCAAGAAAATGCTAAGGGCGGCAACAGAGGGATGGTTAAAGAAAGTAGCAGTGGGAATCTCTTTCCCTGTATATGTTGCGATAGCAGAGCAAAGTTCAGTGATGCCGAGAGAGTCAAGACCAGCAGCCATCAAGGGTAGATCGCGGACAGGCTCGTAACCTATTACTTCCGTTGCTGCTTTCAGGACATAGTGTTCGATGTTGTCGCATGCTGAGACTGTAATGACTTTGTTGCTCTCTTTTGTCTTGTTGTTCAAGTTGTTTTCTGTGGAAGTTGAAAAAAAAGAAGTGTCTTCGCGAGCAGTCTCATCTCGGACCTCGGTGAGCATAGCCCTCAAATCAGGCCTCATTCTGTATACTTGAGCCCAATCCATGGAAGCTACCATAACAATAGCATGTCGTTGTCGGAGTACGACGTCAAGTGCAGCTATGCCCTGCTCAGGGGACATCGTTTTCACCCCAAACTTAAGCAAATTTCTGCAGACAACATCGCATTTTACCTGCTTTTTAGTGTCATATGCTTCGGCTGCCATTCCAACTTCCCCCCATGCCCCCCAGCGAACGCTTATCGCAGGCGTTCCAGCTTGATTAGCGATTAGTGTTCGAGTATCAAGCTCGTTATTTGCAGCTACATAAGCCATCTGCCCTTGATTTGCTAAAATTGCAGCTATTGAGGAAAACACACATTCAACTTGTCGCGGGCCGGCATGATTCCTAAGCGTTGAAATGTCTGGAAAGGAGAGCTTAGCGGAACACACTTCACGAAATGTGGCAAGATTTTGCCTCGGAAAAATCCGATCATTTAGGACTCCGCTGGCGTGTATGAATATCCTGTCAACAGGATCACTTTGTTGGAGGGCAAATCCAGAGGAATGACTCCCTGTGAAGGTGGAGATGTCAAATAAGACAGGAAACCGACTTGCAACATCAAATCGTTGAATGGAAATTGATCCACTGCAAGAAAAGTGAACTGCTGGAGGCCATCCCTTGGATCGCCCACTCCTGCCAAGCAAAGCGATATCGCGTGAAGCACGATTGTTTATTTTTTCGAAACGAGTTCCAGCGAACCAACTGGACACGCATGCACCAAGTGCACCCAGGCCGCCAACGATAGTGACTGCACAAGAAGAATATGTGTAGTTGTGAGAGACATCCCTGCCAAAAGATCCTCTTGGCACGACAAATATCGATTGCGGGAACATCGATTCTTGCTCTGAGTTTTCCTCATCTTCTTGTAAGTTGTTACCAGATCGAAGATATAATACCTGCTGGTTGCGCCATGTTCCGTGTGAGCACGCCGTTTCTATATTCATAGATTCACCTACAACTGCCTCGAGATCGACATGCATTCTTTTTGATGACTTTTGCAATCCAGAAGCATGCATCACAGACGTGTTGCCAAATTCCGCAGCTCTAACCCGAAGCAATCCAGCAAGAAAACCGCCGCTCGAAGTTTGCGTGAGGTTTTGCGATGCTAAAGATGTTTTACATGTACCGACGCAAGCAAAATATGTACATTGTGTCACAGCGAGTGCTGATGCAGCAACTTCAAGTGGACGAATATTTGAACGAATATTCAGTGTTATACGACTTGTTTGGTGCTTGTCCTGGGAAAGTAAGGGGAAATATTCACCCGGTGATTCAGGAGTTGCAAGCCATGCGTTAGTGTACATCAAATTATTTGTTCTGAGAGGTGGCGCACCCTTCGCAGAGAACTCTGGGTTCATCAGTCGTGAAATATCTGGCTTTGCATGAAAAAGTGATGCAACTGTTTGGTCATTGTTATTAAGGATGGCAGCGTGATAACTCTTGCCACTGTTAAAAGAATACCCGGTACAAGTAGATAAATTTCTAGAAACTCGAACATTTTCTTTCCATATCTTGTATGCTTCGACGGCCACGACGTCACGGAGTTCGGTTTCAGCATTATTACAGAGGTCTAGGGTGGCGGAAAGCGGCACAGACAAAAAACATTTATTCACGTCAGGAATAAAACGTTTCACAAAACTTTCAACTTTGATGCTGTTATGTTGCTTCATGGATAGTATTGGGTTCCTTTCAAGCACAATTGTTTTATCGTGCGTGCTACTACAAGTAGTGAATCTGTTAGAGTAGCAAGGGACGCTATGCACTTGAGCATCAAGCAGTTTTGAAATACAAACATGGCCAGATAAGTTTACATCAACATGCAAGAACCTTTCGTTAGAGCCAAACATTTTTTTTCGATTGAGCACTATTCGACTGAGGAAGCCACTCATGACCATGTCTGTGTCTGGTGATGAAGATGGACATAGAACAGTTGTCGTTGCTACTGCAGAGAGAAGTAAGCCGTCTGAAGGCCAAAATATATTTCTGCCTTCCGGAGGAAACACGATCATGAATCGAGAGTTGACATTTTCATTTGTATCGAAGACCGTGACCTGTTGTACAAGTGTATTTGCAACGACAGGCCATACACGATGGCTACTCGCAAGGGCGATTCGACAGGTTCGAAAGGCAGACAGATGAGAATCGTGTTGAACCGGCAAGTTCTTAAAGCGTTTCGAAAAACCGAAAATTAATCGTACGTGTGCATTCGTTCCTTGGAAGGCAAACGCACTTGTGCCACCTCGAGGTTTGGCACAAGTGACTGACGACTGTAAACGTGTTGTGCCCATTACGGGCGCAGCGGACAAGTTGTGCTGATTGCAACGTTCATCGTGGTTGTGGGTAAAAATTCCAGCTACGTGTGGATTTAGTGTTCGAAGATGACAGTTGCCGTGTATCATTTGCTCCGAAAGATGCTTCGCCAGTGCTGTCAATCCCACTGCACCAGCCGCTGGCTCAGCGTGGCCAACGAAAGATTTCATTGATCCAAAAAGAATAATTATGTCCTTGGGAAACACATTGTATGCAGCACTTGCTTCGATTGGATCTCCAAGGGGTGTCCCCGTGCCATGCATCTGGAGGATATCAACAAGAACACGACATGTGTTACAGTTAGTAAAAATATCTTCCCCGTCTCTTGTTTGCGCTTCTTCGAACATTGCAGCATGAATAACAGCACTCTGAGCCAATCCATTTGGTGCAGTCAAGGACGAGCTCCTCCCATCCTGGTTCACTGCAGATCCCGTAATCAATAAGGACCTCGTTTGAATGCAGTTTTCAGACTGATTTATGCCTTGATCATTTTGGTTTTGAAGAAGTAAAGCACGACTCGCTTCGGCACGTCCATATCCATCTGCGGCCACGTCAAGAGTTTTACATCGACCATCTGGCGCAAGCATCCCTGCAAGACCAAGTGTCAAATGCATTCGTGGCGTTATCATCAGGCTGATGCCCGCTGTTATAGCAGCGAATTCTTTAGATTTGTGATATATATTCGTTTGACGCAAGGCCATACTCACAGCCACAAGTGAAGATGAGCATGCGGTGTCGATTGTCACCGCAGCCCCAGTTGCGTCAAATAAAAACGCAAGACGCCCACATGCTGTACTTGTCTCATTTCCTGTCCCCGTAAATGCCCCTACATTCACTTCATGATCTTCGAGGAAACTCACATAGTCTTTTCCTGAGATGCCAATAAACATAGCGAGGTCGCCACCAGAGAGGTGTGAATAGAAGCTCTTTGGAGAGTGATATTCGGCATTTCGTCTGTCATGTCTGCGAGCGTCAGCAGTTTCTCGCGCCATATTAGAAGCAACCCACAACGCGCTAACGTCGGCAATGAGAATGCGCTGACGAGGGTCTAAAAAGATTGCCTCTGCGACTCTTCTAATACCAACGGCATTTCTATCAAATTCAACAATATCACTGGTTTCAAGAAATGCGCCATACCGGCCATTTACTTGTATATCGGACGCTTTTAAATTCTCGTTCGCAGAAGTGCCTATCACATTATTATCCCATCGATTCAAAGGCACTTGTCTGATCGAATCAACATCTGAGGCTGAACAAACACTCGCACTTCTCCCGGACATGAAAGTAATTGCAACTTCATTTTTATGATCTTCTGAAGGGAGCCATGCACGAGTTTTCGTAGTGTCATCGCGAATAGGGTACACATCTACTTGTAGGTGGTGTTCTGTAGAATAGGTGTGTGGGGTTGTGGCAGTAGCTGTTTCTGAAGTTCTTTCCAAAAGTTTTGAAATGTGTAGCGCAACGGTGGAAATTGTTGGATAATCAAATAGAAGCGTTGCGGGTAAGACGAGACCAAACTTTGACGAAAGCGCTGTGCGGAGCTCGATGGCACCTAATGAGTCTAGACCAGCGTCCATTAGTGGTGCATCTCGATCTATGGAAGTGCCGCTGAATATTGAAGCACACTCAGATGCAATAATTCCTTCAATATTTTTCATTGACCTGTGCCTTGTAACAACTTCACTAGTTGTTCTCGCTGGCATGGAAATACATGCTCGCTTTGAGGATGGTGGGTCTATCAAAAGTAAATCATCTGAGCCGAAGTTGATAACATTAGCTGCAATGTTTGATAACACACCACGCAGCAAGGATGGCGGTTGTTTTTCTACCATGACTTTCCAATTTAAAGGTGACACGGCCATCACAGACTGTCCTCGGACAAACGGATAATAGAGAAGTTCAATGTTACACCTCGATAATGAAAAGTCCTTGAATGCAAAGTTGGAAAGGGCGACAACACCATCGGCTGGCAGTATCACTCCGAGTCCCAGTTGCGTTACTCGCGCCGCGGCTCCCATCCCCATGCCTGTATTGCCAGACCACACACCCCATTGCACAGAAACAACATCACGGCCGACCATTCGTGCGCATCCAGCTGTAGAATCCAGCCGAGCATTTGCGGCAGCATAATTTGCCTGGCCTGCAGCACCAAGCAGAGAAGCAATGGAAGAACATAAAGTTTCTACGCCAGGTGCGATAATTACAATTTTAGAAGCTGCGGCATGGCATTTTTTTGATGCAAAGCTCACCCGGAAGCATCCGACTGTCAAGTTTTTGGCGAGTGCATCTTGAAGTACCCCTCCAGCATTCAGAAACAGTGTTCCAGGAGGGTTATGCGGAGATTGAAAAACACCGGCTCTCGACGATATAATTGATTCGGATGCCATGCTCACTGTAGTATCATGTCTGATAATTGAGACAACAGTCCCTGAAGCATTATCAGTTTTACTCAGTATGTCATTTTGTTGCAAATTATAATCAGTTGACTTCAAACTGCGCCCGCTCCGGCTGCGCAGGTTTACAGCGCGAGCACAGGAGTCTATGAGCCAACCTGTGGCGTGCATTCCAAGGGTGCCTGTGCCGCCAACGATGTCCACAAAGCCTTCAGCTCCAAAAGAAAAATATGAACGTGATGGATTTTGGCACGATGTGGTATTAGCTATGCTTCCAATTGCCCGAAGAGTGAAGTTTGCGTTCAAGAGTTTCGCAAGAAAACAACTACTTTTTGCACAAGTATTCCTTCCAAATGTGACATTTTGTCCTGAGTTTGACAAAGCGCTGGATTGGCTACTAATCGGTAAAAGTGTTTGAGCACAAAGTACACCACTGTCTGAAGTCTTAACATTAGAGAAAGCGTCGCCCGCACCCGTGTTTGGTCGTTCGAGTGCAATTGAACGTGCGATAGCACTGACACTTGTATGGCTTTTCCGTGCACAAATATTCTTTACCGAATTGTGCATTAAAAGACCAAGTTGTGACGGTTCCGATGATGACCAAGGTTGCACCTCAAGCTGAACTGCAGCAACTGTTGCTGTTGCTCCCCGCAGCTCTGGGGAAATGGACAGGCGATCTAGTATGCATATTTTTGGTGTCAGAAAATGCGAGTGTGTCATTAGGTTGCGACATACGCATATGCTTCTTTCCACTTGCGCTACTTGAGCTTGAGGTTCAAGAACATGGCCATGTGAATGAAGTGCAGGTCGCGCTTTTCCTGCCAGTACAGAATCAATACTCGTTGATGTGGTTCTTCCAAGTGATCTGCACCTCATTCCAAGAATACGTACGAGGTTATGTGCACCTGCACCCTCGTGTGGTATTTCACACCTATGATCTGACATTCGGAGACCATTTGACTGTTTGGTACAAAGTTGAGGTATGCCACCATTCTGTGATGCAAAATGTTCTGATTTTTTCGCCGACAGCACAGAGGTGCCCTTCAACGACGTTCTGTCGAGGAGTCCACCATCTACATCAACATGGAAGAAAACGCACTTAGCGTCGGTAGGAATGTAAGCCGCCGTCGACGAATTCGAAAGTGCTTCAAGCTGCATGGAACCATCGACTATGCTTGCCATTACGCCTGAGTTACACGAGTCAGGTGGATCAGCTTGTGCAATTATGCCTCCCTGTGAGTTACCCATATTTTCGCCTCGAGATTCAGCACTCCGAATGTTGTGAAGTGAACGAAAGGCTGGCCCATATTGCAGGCCTTTTGCTGCGAACACGATATATGCGGCTATAGTATCTATTGGAACTGTATGCATTGAACGCGCACACTCGGGAAGAAACGAAGAATTATATTTTGCTCTTTTTGACTGTTTTCCAGATGCTTTTTCTCCTGCCCCTGATAGTTGCACCCTTCCAGTAAAATGTTTCGTGTGTGGACCTTTTAATTTCGTAGACGCGATGAAAACACAACCTTCTGCAGGCAGGTAAGTAATATTCGAGCAGAGTCTAGCATCGATTTTCGATTCAGGGACGTTTTTAGATGTTGTCAAAGTAAGTGGAGCAGGAATCGTCACTCCTGAAAGCGCTGATGTATTCCCTAAACTCTCTCGTGCAGCAGTGTGTGATTTCACAACTTCAAGTGTGTCGAACACACTACCAAACATGCCTGCCGCCGGAAAGATTGCACGCCCAAGAATACGATGGTCGTGAAAGGCTAAATTTGTGGCAGGTTTAGCGTCTGTGACGCAAAGTTTGAAAACTGCTGCACAAATATCCTGCTTGACACTGACAATATCAACCATAGGGCGTCGAGGTGGGACAGCCCAGGCACGAGAACGAATTTTAATTGAAGCTGTCCCTGACCGAGATCCAAGGTATCCACTGCTATATATCTTAGGATATGTTGATTCCATGCTAACACATACGTGTGCATTTGTTCCCTGAAATGCAAACGCGCTCACTCCAGAAATGGTCATTGGCGCGACAAGTGCTGTCTGTTGCCGCGTAGCGGTAAACATATTTGATGGCACTGTTTTGGAAAAGATCTTCCTGGTGTCAAGCATCACTGCGACGTGCTGATTTATTGTTCGGAGTGCGATCCCATTCCCATAGAGTACACGGGATGCAGCAGTGCAACAAAGTGTGAAAATGCCTATCGCCCCTGCAGCAGGTTCTGCATGACCCGCCCATGACTTCGAGGTCTCGAGTGCTGTTGGAATTTCTGCAGTCGCAGTGTGTTGAAGTGCAGTGCGGGCTGCACCAACTTCAATCGGATCGCCCAGTGGTGTTCCTGTGCCGTGCATCTGAAGTACGGAGTATGGAAATCCATACTCCTTGTTCAACGATAAGTCACGTAACCTCCCGTTTGCGACGACAGCCATTGATAATGCAGAACAAATCGTAGCGGTCTGGGCTGGTCCGTGTGGAGCGGTTAGTGATGAACTTCGTCCATCTTGATTTACCGATACCCCAGTTAGTAACACCCAGTTTGTCGCTAGCAATTCGTTCCTCAAATTGAACTCATTCAAAGCCAACGACAGCTTCTTAAGTGTGAATCCACGACATTCTTCTGCACGAACATATCCGTCAGCGCCCATATCTAGTGTGCGACACCGGCCAGAAGGTGACAACATGCCAGCCATCTGAAATGCGCTGGTTACTTCACGCGATAAAATCACATTGATACCGGTGGTGATAGCTCCATCTATTGCGGTAGACATGTAAGCATGGCAGACATCGAATGATGCAGCTTTCACAGCAACAAGTGAAGATGAACATGCGGTATCAAAGGCAATGGATGGACCAGTAAAATCGAAGACATATGATGCACGACCAGATGCAACGGAAGGAAAAGTCGCCGTAGCTGCCAACGACGACGCTGTTGATGACAACGAGCTTTCTGTCATAAACCCTATTTCGAGTATCAAATCATAATCTCGACTTGCAATCCCAACATATACGCCATGGGCAGAGCTATTGAATGTTTTGTTTACATCGAGAACGCTGACGACATCAAGAATTAGTCTCTGCTGTGGATCTGCCCAGACTGCTTCAGCGGCGCAAAAACCAAAGAATTCTGTATCAAACAAGTCTGGTGTTGGTAGGAAGGCACCAAATCTTGTATGGAGCAATAATTGTCCTGGCTCGGCTTCTACATCCCATCTTGCATGAGGAATCACTTCTGATTTTTCGCAAGGCGCGCCGTTGTCCACATTGCCTCCACCTGCACTTGCAAATCCACTCATGACTGCTTCTATGCTGTCGCTGCTAGTAAATTCCTGGATATCTTTTGGACTTTCTTGATTTGCCGCCAGATAATCTTTGGGTTTCAGGAGACTTTCAACATGATGCGTGAGGGCACGTGCGGAGGGGTTGTCAAACAATGATGTCACGGGAAGCTCAACACGAAGCACGCGTGAAAGTTCTGCAGATGCGTCTACCATTGAAAGTGAATCAAGTCCTGCTGCTAAAAACGGTTCATCGGGATCTATTTCACGACCAATTATTGCCCCAATACACGAGCATACGCGCTGACTTACTTCGACACAAGTCAGTTGTATTGATTGACTCCCACCTGACACAAACGCTTTGTCGCTTCCAGAACAAGCCTCTGAGATTATGCTTGCTTCGATGCCAGCATCTTTTGTTTTCAATGCAAAATTGTCGTTTGATTCCTTCCCTTCAGTTCTCAGATGCGTGTGAGTAAGATATTCCAAGAACGCAGTCGCATCCCCACGACACTGTGGCATTGCCCGCGCATACTTCACCCAATCGACTCGAGCTATGCATATTTTGGACATTGACGAGAGGGAAAAAGATCCCCTACAAATGTTTTGAAGCAACGTCACACATATAGAAGCACCCTCTTGGGGAGATATGGTACCAATGCCAATTCTCAATAGACGACTTTTTGTTATGTACTTCGATGCCATGCCAATTCCTGACCAGGGACCCCATTGGAGAGAATAAGAAGGAACTCCTGCGTCCGTCCATGCCATTGCAGAGAAGTCCAGGTATGAGTTTGCTGCAGAGTAGGCGATTTGTCCTGCTGAACCAAGAAACGAGGCAATAGAAGAAAAATAAATAGTGGTATTCTGAGCAGTGGCGGTGATAGCACGGCTCATCATATCAGTGACTGGGCATTTAGCGGCAATGACCTCACGTGCTAAACCAAAGGAAGTTGTCCCCACGGCGGCATCGCGTAGAATTCCGTTTGCGAGGAGAGATATCGTTTGTGGCACATCTAGCATGCCGAGCTTGAAAATATTGGTCAAAGCAGCCGACGTTGTAACGTCAGCTGAAAGCAAGCGAATAGGTGGGTATACTGATGTGAGTTCATCAATAGATGGACATCGGCCTGTGCGGGATACAAGGGATGCAGTGTATCTCTGTTGTTGAACAGCGTGTTTTACAGTTATAAGCCCCAAAGCTCCAGTTCCACCAAAAGCAACAACTGGTGTGTCCACATCGGATCTATGTTTTGAAAGTGGGGAAGGCGATCGACTCATCATATTCGCAACAGCAATTATACGGGTGTAGGATTCTTTATCTGTCAGAAGTGCCCCACAGGCGAAATCACTTTTTACTCGTAGGACCTCGACCGCGTGACAGGACGAAACAACCCCGTTGGAATGAGATACTCCTCTTTTTTTTCTGTATTCCCCGTGATTGGATATTTCCTGACTGTCGAACGTTTGTAAGCTCACGAATTTAGGATGATCATGCACAGCAACTTGTCGAGACGTGCAGGAAATGTCGCAGTCCTCAGCGTTGATGCACAGGTCAACCAGCTCTAACATCGCTGATCTTGCAGCCCCGCACAAGAACTCGTCTGAAATTACTCTCAAGGCTGCAAGGATTCTTCGTGCTTGTAAACCTTCTAATAATTGCGATAAATGTCGAAGAGCATTAGCTGCCATTGACTTTCTTCTTGTTTTGCGCATACTTCTGATGACAAGGTGAGGTGACAATCTAGAAAACAAAGCCTCTTTGTGAGTCGACGAAGTTGTCATTTTTTTGTCGGAAAGCATTGCAATGTGGACGTCGTTTTCTACATCGTTGATGCATTTGCCACGTGTATGCTTTCGAAAGAAACTCTGTTGTATGTCATTACTTATACGGAGAGTCGAGCACACCACCATGCCACGTACAATTGCATTCTTCACCCTATGTTCGCTTTTGAAACTTTCTTTGAAGTTCTGTGAAATATTTTTTGAAGTCCAAGACATAGCGGTTATGCGATATGTAGAATGGCGCCATAAATCTCCCTCATGGGAAGCGAATGCGTCGAATGATGCAGGAATTCGCAGACCGTCTTGCGCTGGCACCTGTCTATCATGAGCCGTGCAGATGGATTGAAATGAAGCATCGAGTGCAGCTGGTGAGAAGTGCCATACATGGTCATCAGGCGGGGTTGAAATTTCTGAGGTATTATTTTGACTCAACCGTGTCACTATTCCAAGAACTGGCTCCTGAGTTTGATCCATCTGCTTCCTGAAAAGAGTACGTGAAAAGTTCCATGCCGTCTTTGACGTAGAGCCGCATGATGCATCATTATTATTGATGAGCTTGTCTGCGAACAGTCGGAGAAACTTAGCCGTTAAAATGTGTTGCCTCGTTGGACAGAACTCTGATCCTTTCAGGGACATCGGCGTGCTACCCTTGTGACCTATGTGAACGTCACCAGTTGTTGTCGTACACACGTGTGCCTGCACGTTCTTGATATTGGTACACTCTAAAAAGAATGGCCTCACTAGTGTCACGCCGCAAGTTACAGCGGTGAATCCAGCTTCTGTGAATTGAGTAGTAGAATACTTCAGGGCTGCATCAACAAGCTGAAGAGATGCTGCACCTGGGAGCAGGGAAGACCCGTACACTTTATGATCTTTCAGAAACGAAGATTTAGGGTTCACCCAAACATCTACAATGTAAATTCCAACCACGTCGCTGGCTTCAAGTGCTGTAATTACTCGAGACAATATCGAGTGCGGCAAGGGCAACAGCCAAAGTCGGGCACAGACACGGCTGTTTGGAAGTCTTGTCGCAAGTGTGGCACCGAAAGTCGAGTCATTTCTTAGATTATTTGACTCAACCTTTGACCTGCAATACTCTTTCACGATGAGGGCATGCGCATTTGTACCTTGGAACGCAAACGCACTGGCACCGACACATGCGCTTCCTGTTTGAAAAATTGGTGCCCCCAGACAAGATCTCGCAGCAATGGTTGGAAAGCTACATCGCAATGACACTGCAACATATGGGTTACATGTGCGTAGATGTGATATTCCCACAATTTTAGCTGCGTTCAGATTTGACATGGCTGCAACCATGCTTATCAGACCGGAGGGGGACTCCGTGTGTGTGATAGAACTCTTCGTAGAGCTGAAGGAAACAAAATCATTAGTACTAGTTTGTTTTATGTACTGTGCTGCAGCTTGTATCGGAACAGCCAAAGCTGCATTAACCTCAATTGGGTCTCCCAGCGCAGTACCTGTGCCATGCATCTGCAAAGCGCAAGGCGAGCTGACTTCCCATCTTTCACTTGATGCATTCTCGATCGCTGCAAGAATCACTGATCGCTGGGCTGGACCATTTGGCGCCGTAATTGTGCTTGACCGTCCGTCTTGGTTTGTAGCTGATCCTACGACGTTCAAGAAGCAAAAATGACCAATACTGGTATCGAGGCGTGGCTCAAGAATCACAACAACACAAGCCTCTCCGCGAACGTATCCATTTGCTGCTGCATCCAGTGTTTTACAGCGCCCATCTGGCGATATCATTTGTGCCGCCGTAAAAAGGGCAGACGTTTCAGCTCGTAACACCATATTAACCCCGCCAGCTAGCTGACGTAGATGACTTTCTTTTGCAGTATTAAGTGAAGCAATACGAGCAACATGTAGTGCGACGAGTCCAGATGAGCACGCAGTGTCAATCGCGACAGCGGTGCCATGGGTGTTAAGAGTAAATGCGACTCTTCCAGGTATGACACTTAGAAATGCGGAACCAGTTGCTGTAGATGCAGTAGGCTTGCGAAAGGAACCATTATCGCTGACTTTGTTGTAATGGTAACCAGTCGCACCTGCTGACGTTGAACAAATCGCACTGTAATCTAGCGTAGCTACTCCAACATACACACCCATAGTTGCCATCAATAATTCGGATGATTTGGCTCCTGTTTGTAGTGCACGAATAGAAGATACAGCTGCTGCTGACCAAGAAAGAATTCGACGTTGTTGGGGGTCCATTGTTTTAGCTTCGGCACATGTGATGCCAAACGCAACAGAGTCAAACTCCGTGATACCAGCTAGATATCCGCCAAATATTGGTGCTTGCAGATCTGCATAACACAGGTCATCAAAATCCCAGCGTAAAATGGGTACGACTCCAGAAGCATCACATGAAAAGGTACCTTCAGAATCAAACGCAGTCTCTGTCCCAACAGCAGAAACCCATGCCGACTTATGAGACACGTGAGATTGTGATGAGCATTTGTTCACCACGGAATCGATTTTGCATGCATGGGGCAATATCTTGGCAGGTGTGTTCGCCCGGGATATTCGGGAAGACAGGAAAGTTGCCAACGCACTTGGAGTCGGATAATCAAATAAGAGTGTCACGGGTAATTGCACTTTGATCGAATTCTCGGTAATCCCGTTTACATGTGTATCCAACAGGGCAACAAATTCAGACGAAGAGAGTGAATCTAAACCAGCATCAAATAGTGGCTCATCAACACCAACAAGTGAGCCTGTGATTTTTTTGAAGGCATCGACAACTATGCGTGTCACATGTTGATGGTCGCTTTCTGACGTACTTACTACTGTGTTAGAATGTTTGGGAAGGCGGCTTTCAGCAAGTATCGCACTCAGGGAGGGCTCAGCCAGGGTAGCCTTGGACTTTATCATCGGGGTTGTCATTTCGCAAAAAAATTGTGAGCATGACACAGCGGTGTGGCTATTCATGTATCTGAACCAGTCAAATACGCATACTGCAATTATTGGCCTCTTAAAGCTGAGCGCAGCTTCAAGTGCTAAAATGCCAATGCTAGCTTTAATCAATCCGAACCCAACACGGTGAAGCCGACTTTCCAGGGTAGTGCTAGTAACTGCCATGCCACCTCCAGCCCATGCGCCCCATTGGATAGAGCACGCTGGAAGTCCCGATCCTCGGTCATTTGAGGAATACACATCTGCTCCTGCATTCGTAGCAGCATAACCGGTTTGTCCGACGTTACCAACAAGTGAAGTCACACTTGAGAAGGTAAAAGTTGCCAACAGTGGGCATTTGCCATGTGATGAAACTGATGGTGTGCATTTTCCGAGAGTTTTTGGGCCTGCGACAGCTCTAAGCCGTCCTGGGGTCTGACGTTGAACGATTGCATCTCTTAAGACACCGGCTGAATTTATTGTGAAAATCGATGGATCACTTTGATCTGCACCGACTGTGTATATTGTTTCCATTTCTGACGTTTCTGCTGCACTTGCTGCATCATATCGGGTTGCTATAATTATGACGTTTACAAGCTTAATGATAGTAGGTCTGACAGCACTTTGTCCTGATCTACTTGAAAGGGCGATGCATCGGTTATTTCTTGATGCGAGAAGCCATGCAGCAGCATGACCACCGACAGCACCGAGTCCGCCGAACACAATTCCGAAGCCCATCGATAACTTGGTCGCATGCCCATGTGAAGACACCTGGCTCAACGGACTACACAATTTCAAGTGCCTCGCACTAGTACGCTGATCTTTGATAAATGTTGATGACGGTATTATAGGACTTCGTGAATTTTGTCCTCCATCAAGTATACAATGCTGCTCGTTTGCGGGGATAAGTATTGCGTTATGAGTAACCCCTTCAACGCGAGTTGCGCGAGTCCATGTATCGTTAAGAGTAATTATTTTCTGTGTGTTGACATCAACGCAATGTATATCAATATCCAATGCATACACTTTTACTGTTGTTTGTGAACTTGCCGCAGATTCATGCGCAAAGGCCCGTGCTACCCCCCATATACTAGCTGCAGACGCATGTAGATCATGCCTACTGTTGATAGGCGCGCTCTTTCTCATCCTGGGTGTTGGATCGTGTGCTCCAAAAGTTCTAACAAATGTTTCGGTGAGACTTGTATCACAAACCAGAATGCCTGAGGTAACGTGCAATTCTATCATGCTCATGACATGTCTGCACAAACGTTGTATCCCCGTTGATGCCGCAACAATATTTCTAGTGTATTGGAATGGACTCCCAAAATAATCCTTGGCTTGCATTGATATGTCAGTATCAGTAGGAAAAGCTTTCCATTGCAATAAATACGTAGGCACAACAGTGAAATGACAATGCGATGACAATGCTGTTGAGTTTGTGCGCTCACGAAAAATGCTGCTTCCTCTTACAGAACGAATTTCTAACGACGTTAGGACAATTCTGTCACTAAGGCGATGAGTGTTGACAGCGCGTGAACCAAGATCAGACTGCTTACTAAAGTTTGCAGTAAGTTGCATCCTAATTGCAGTGTTTGTGAAGCGGCAGAAGAGTGCACCGGCTGCGACCGGGACTCGTGCGCATGGTTCTAGTGTTCCTTTTGCTGTTGAAGCTGGTGAGGGTATAGAGCATTTTTGACACAAGAGACTGACAGTCCCCTCGGCTAGATGGATCGCAGCGTCAAGTGCGCGTGATAACGAATCCGTCCCAAGTGAGCCAAAAAACCAATTCAGATTGTCTGAAAGTTCCATGCTGACGACTGCACAAGCATTAGATGAAAGGGGACAAGGCTCTTTTGCAGCACACTGGAAGCGGTGCTCGAAAACTGGGCGGGAACATTCTCTTGAGATAATAGTACCGTATGCTCGTCCATGTCTGACCACGTTATTAACAGTACTCATGGCGTGTGCTTTCAGGTGTGCGCGCCAACTTGAATTTGAGATAGATTCAATATGTATTGAGCCATTTGCTCCACACATACACACGCGCGCTGTGCATACTTTGTCAGGGTCGAGTTCCAGTGGGTGTGGAATAGTAGCATTAGTGACTGCTATATCTACGTGGAAATCTTGTTCTGCCTGGACAATGGGGAGATGCACAACCTCGCTGGTACATTCAAAAAAGGCTGCCGCAGGACACAGTGCTCGCCCATACAATGCGTGATCGCAAAGAGTCGTCGCACCAGGCGCATCATCAAATTTCACCTGGAAAAGCATGAGAGAAGTCGTAGGTGACGAAAGCTCCCGCTTGCATTCGACAGAGTGACACGCTCGAGCAAGACGAGCAGTTGATAAAGGTATATCCCAAAGTCGACTAGAGTTAGCTAAAAACTTTTCTGTCCTGCCGCTGTGCATGCCACCTTGATTGCGATGATTTGTGCCAGATATAATCGCGTGTGCGTTTGTCCCTTGAAAAGCAAAAGCACTGACAGATGCACTTTTAGTGATGGCGATACCGCAAGAGGTGTGTGATTGGACTTGTCGTGGAACCGTGACAACAAGATTGCCACGAACAACCACCGCAGCTACATTACGGTTCACAGCCCGAAGATGTGCGACAGAAGTCGTGTATGAACACTGTAGTGATGTAGAGGCTGCAAAAATACTTACCATGCCTGAAGCTGGTTCGCTGTGGCCCATCGTTGTTTTAGTGGCACCAGTAACAAGTGAAGATGTCAGTGATTCCGAGGACGAAAAGGCGGAAATTGCAGCACCTATTTCGATGGGGTCGCCTAACAATGTACCAGTTCCATGTAGCTGTAACACGGAGACGGGCTCTACGCTACTGCATGTGGATATACGAAGTGTGTCACGTATAACTTCATTTTGAGCGGGTCCGTTTGGTGCAGTGAGTGACGAACTTCGCCCATCTTGATTTGCCGCAGCGCCTGCCAGCACTACATGACAACTCGACCAAGACTTGTCGAGTTCTTCTTCGTTTATCATTCTTACCATGCCACATGCCTCCGCACGAACGTATCCATCAGCACTAGAATCAAACGTCTTACATCTGCCGTCAGGTGAAAGCATGCGTGCGGCATTACACTTGTGAGACCACGCCGCATCAAGAATTAGGTTAACACCACCTACAAGTGACTCTCGACCTTCAGGTAACTCAACATTATTATGATGTGTTAACCACGTATGGGCGTATACTACTGCAACAAGTGAAGATGAACAGGCGGTGTCGAAAGCCGTCGCGGGACCACTCAAGGCCAACGTGAAGGCAACGCGACCCGCAATCACAGAAAGATGAGCGCCAGTGGCATCGTAAGAACCATATCTTGACGTTGTACGGTACGTTTCAGCCAGTCTCGGGTATTCTACCTGTGACACACCAACAAGAACTGCGCAGCTAGAGACCCGGCAAGGATTACTCGATTTTTCCCTGCCGGCAAGATGTTCATGATTACTACATGTAGTATGCTGACGATCAAAATTATTGGTGTTGAAATATGGAAAGAGCCACAGTATTGCACATGCGCCAAGAATCAATCTTTGCTGTGGATCTGTTATTGCTGCTTCACTTGCTGACATGCCAGTAGCTTCCACATCAAAGTTTTCGACATCAAAAACGAAAGTACCAAAACGAGGCGTTAGCGATCTATCGTCAAATGTAGCAATATGATCAAGGTCCCAACGTGAAGAGGGTATTATGCACACGTGGTCTTTGGAACAACCCTTAAGGTCAGTACTAGTGGATGCACTTGTTATCATACCGCGATTTGTAGAGCATCCAAGCGACGTACTTTCGGCGCCAACTACAGAAACAGTACGCGGAATCTCTTCAGATGCATGATAGCTGTGCAGCGACGGCACTGACGTGTTTGAAAACGGTACCTTGATATTTGTCTCAATAAAGTTACAGATTGCACGTGTAGAGGGAAAATCAAAAGCTAGCGTGGCTGGAATGGTTTCTTGATTTTCAATCACTGGCAAGACTTGTTGAAGCGTCGTGTTCAGTTTGTCCCTCAATCTGATAGCCCCGAGAGAGGTGAGTCCACAAGACATGAGAGGAAGATCTAAGTCGGGGGTCGGATCATTCGGAAGAAGATCTAAGACATCCCTGAGTGCCTTGTCTACAATAGATTTTGTGTCAAACGATGTAGGTGATGAAAAGTGAATTCCACTACCAAACTTCTCACAGACATAAGAGCTTCTGGTTGACTGCGCTGACATGAGTTCCATAGATTCTTCCTTTGCTATATCAGCGTTATTCGGTGTATTGAGTGTTTTTTTAGCTGGTGTTATGCGTTTCTCTGCTTCAAGAACAACGTCTAATATATTTATAGTTCGTGATTGCATCGGTAGTGCAGCCAGCCAATAAGAACAGAGCATCGAGATCACGAATGCGTTGACGGGATCTCCAATATTACTCCAATGCGCCATATTTGGTGTTCTCTCTTCTTTCTCGACACGTAGACATTTCGAGCTTGATAAACTTGGAACTTCAGAGATGCTAAAAAATGTGTGGAAGGCAACACTATTTGACGTAGAATAGACCAGCGAGCAAGCGCGGGCTGCTTGAGACTCATCTCTTGTGTCAACGGTTATAATGCAAGTGTATGCATCTTCAGAAGAAGCAAGGCTGATGAGATCATGGATTATTGAAGCAGAAGGAACCATTCGATACAATAGCCAAGTGCATCGATGTTTGAGATCAAAATTATATGCCCCATCCACTTGACATTTTGAAGAAGGTTGCTGTTTATGTACGTTGTGTTCGACTTGTTCAGTGTTGTTGAGGCACACATCATAAGGGTTTTCCAAAATAATGACACGAGATTTCAAATCACGCCGGAAGACGGTGGTCTTAGCAAAGCTGTTATGGGATGGCAAACTGCAGTCTACTGGTATCCCAGGCGGGATTCGAACATTTTCTCCACCACCGTGAAGTGAAGCAGATGCTAATACACTTGATGTCGATGGTCGACCTGAGGTCAGAACGGGAGAGATTGTCCCATTGGTAACAGAATCACGCAACTCTCGCTTCAAAACTTTTCCATTTGCATTTGTTGGAAGCTTAGTCACCACGTAAACCTCCGTTGGCACCTTGTATCCAGACAGCCGTCGCCGACAATGCAACGTGATATCTTCGATGGGGTCATTGCGGTGTAAGTGCAAGCCTGTACCTGTTACTTGACGAGATCCAGGACCTTGATTGGTGTCACCAGGTTCTCCACATTTGTTGCTGTCTTTCCGCAGTGTAACCGCTGCCTGAACAAGCTCGCCCATTATTGTATGAGGAACACCGAAAACAGCTGCCTGTTCGATCCCCGGGTGCATGTGAAGTGCGGCTTCCACCTCAGACGTATATACATTTTCTCCTCCACATAGAATGACATCTTTCAGTCGACCGACGAGACATATGTATCCATCGTTTTTTACGAAAGCAAGGTCTCCCGTGCAAAACCAGCCTTCTTTGTCAAACACGTCAGCTTCAACCTCGCGATTTTGTAAGTATCCACCGAAGACAGTCGGCCCACGCACCCAAACTTCACCGACTGTTTTTGCATCACGGGCGACTGGACTCCCGGTTGAATCAATCACTTTAATATCCACAAGAATGAATGGTCTCCCTGATGTACTGACGGATGCAAGCCGTTCAGCAAGGTCAAGGTTTGTTAAGCGTGGTTCCGAGCTCAGCTTCGACATCGAAATTTTCCCGCAGCACTCTGTCATTCCGTACGAAACAAAGAATTCACATCCAAAGATAGAGACTGCACGAGCAATTGCTGTAATCCCACCTAACGGCGAGCCGCCACAGGATATTATTCGAAGGGACGATAAATCAAACGATCCGCCCAAAGGATTATGGTATAGCAGCGTGACCATGGTTGAGGCTAAATTTGTAGCAGTTATGCTCTCGCGCTCAATAAGTAAGAGTATTTCTTCAGTTCGAAAATGGGAGACGATAACGTGTCGTGCACTGACCCATGAGACGGCATATACTGCAAACGCGTCCACAAGATGGAATATTGGGGCAGCGTGCAACCAAATGTCTGCACTATTTATACCCATCTCTATGGTTATTGCCACAGTATGTTTGTGGACGATAGTTTGGGAGAGAGCAACCCCCTTAGGTGCACCGGTAGTTCCAGAGGTATAATATACGTGAGCTGGGTTATCTGCAACAGCTGCTATGGTAGTGCTGAGATCAGAGAAACAAAATGTGTCTGAAACTTGCATGTTTTTGGATTTCAGTGTTGAACGATTCCAACCTTGATACCATACTTCATCATGCCATTCAAATTGAATGATGTTCGTCAAGTGATCATCACTTCCACTCGTCACTAGTTTTGTTTTCAGATGCAACATATCATGTGAATTCCCGGATGTGCCTGCACCAGTCATATTTTCCTGAGGCAGCCACACGACTGACTTCGTGGCACAACTTTTTGTTTCCTGCATTTTGAGCGCATCACGAAGTGTTTTACCGTGCATGGATTCACGTGCGAATACAGTGACCGCAGCACTGTCATTGAGTATGTGGTATAACTCATGTGATACAAGATGGGTGTTAAGATTTAGCAGCGGAGTGCGGAGGAGTGCACAAGCATAATGTAGTATCAGAACCTCAACAGAGTTGGTCGATAGTATTCCCACTGTATCACCAGAGCAAATGCCCAGTTTTTTCTGCATGAATCGAGCTACTAGAGCTATTTTGTTCGCTAAAGAGATGTACGTGTCTCTCTTCGTGTACGCATCGTGGCTTACATTGGATACATCGACTGAGGCAAGGTTTGATGATTTTACTGATGGTGAAAAAGCATTCTCAAAAAAGAAGGCAAGAGTGGCCTCACAGGAACATTTTTGTCGAAGCACTCGTTTAGCTTCAAGGAGGAACGGATCGTAACTATCAAATTCAACTGCACGATGAGGTATGATCTTCTCTGATCGTTCATCTGTAAATGCATCATCAGGAGCTGCAGAGTTAGTTACGGACTCTGAATCTGTTGCCCCAGAGCCATCTCTGCCAGCATGGCTTCTTGATGGACTTTCCAGCGTACTCTTCAAGTGAGTCAGCAACGAAGTCGGTGTATGATGGACTGTACTTTCTTCCGTAGTACTCTGCGTAAAGTAGCATGATGTGCGCTCACACACTTCCCTCGGAGGGCTAAACAAATCATTCGGACTGGTTGTTTGTCGACGCCGTTTACGCCTGTGTTGGCTTTCTCGTCGAGTGACGTGAGGGTCACAGCAGAGTAGTTCCTGTGAGTGAGGAAACACGTTGAGGTGTCAATAGGCCGCATGGTTAGCTGAATCATGTGACAACGATATGATGCCGATTACAGCTGTATAAGACATCTTCTGGATGATTGCAAGGCATTTACGTAGTAGCTTTGATGTTCAGAGGAGTGTCTTCTACAGTGGGAAGGTTCAAGCCAAAGGAAGCGAAAAACAGTTGTCGCGTTCGTTTTCCAACTCGAGGGCTTAACCTTTGGGTGTGGAACGCACCGCACTGATGTCCTTGGTGTCATTTGATGTTGACATCGTATGAGAAGAGTATGAGTCCTAGGCCAGCTGTCAAACTGACGGTAGCAAAGAAGGTGCAGGGGATAAGTGAGAAGAGTCCACGTCAACGTAGTATCGAGTTAGGCTAAACTTGGGAACCTTCAAGAACAGGTGCGAGCGTCCAGCTCAGTTGCCTCGAAGTTCACGCCAAATAGATATGGCGCATGTAATTCAAAGGAAAGTGGCACATATGTCCAAAAGTCCCGGATCGTTCATATTATCGTGGCGGCCCGGTAAGCGTTACTCCCGAAGCGAATCGACACTTTATAGATAGCTCTGTGTTATTAGCATAGGGCATATCTTTCTAATGTAACATTTCTTGTCTCCAAGACGCGTCGAACGCAGTCGAACACTCTCAGTCTAGTAGCTTGCTTTGCTTCTTATGAAGATATTAAAACAACCAAATGTCATCTTCATGCATATGTCCACCATTGCAGCTGCTATGTGCAGCATTATTACTTTGAGCCATTTTTTGCATGTGCCGCAGCTCGTAGTTGTTGACAGTTTGTCAGGATCGTTGAGAACGAAGTCACACGAGCTGACAGATCCTCAACTTACAGACTATAAATGATGCGAACCCGAGGCTATGGGAAGGTTTACAGTCTATAATATCATCAATCGGATGGTGCTCTCTACCTTGGACATAGAAATAACGTCGAATAACATCATGAATTCGTCGTCTGAGCACCTGAGTGCCGTCCCGCAATAATCTTCAGCTGCCGGGCGAGCCCGAGTAGAATCGTCCCCTCACTCTTCGTCGGATTCTCACTCGAAGCCTGTGTATGTACTCGGTCACCATTTTTGACACCTACCTCGACAACTTTTTCGCGATCTATACCTCGGGGGCTGGTAGATGCGAACAACTTCTCACTTTCGTCGCAAAGCAGTGCTTGTGTTGCCGGAGACATCCGCACGTCTGCGCTCTTGAGTTTTCCCAGCGTAGAAACTGTCCCCTCCGACCGCCTACGCTGAGGGGCGCGATCTGAAGGGGGAGGTGCCAAATATTTATTGGCATCGACCTGCGCAGACAAGAACGATATTTCATAGATGAGTGTCGAGCACGGAAAATGGAGCAGACGTATCAGCATAATACTCACCGTCAGCACTGAATGGAGAACTTCATCAACGTCTTCTGTTAGAACGATCTCCTCGATACTTCGCTTGCCCTGTTGTGGTTATCAGAGGTGGATGTCAGGTTTCAGTTTGAGATCGAGGTGGTGTTTCGGGGGAGAACATAGATAGTGAAGATCGATGTTTCGAACGTACCTTCACGCTGGCAAAACCGGGAGTGTTCTTGTTGTTTTCGAAGTGTGTGTCCGTGTGTGATTTTAACCCTGAAGCAGGGCCAGCAGATATGCCCTTGTGGTTTCCGGCGCATTGGTAATAGATGAGGAGAAAACGGATGTCAGGAGCAAACTTAAGAGCACTTGACCATAATTTGATTATGATAGGCTCGCATTTTTTGGAGTCGCGTTTACCTTTTTGGGCGACGTCAGCTGGACGTTTCGGGCGGCTTTAGCGGTTGTCAACATACGCTGAGTGGATCCTTCAAAGTTTTGGCAGTCAACACATCTGCGACGAAAAAAATTTGACGTGAGAAGGGAAAAGAACTTTTCTCGACGTGACGTAACGTTTGGATAGGGACAACGCAGCATACCTGCAAATATCTGCACAGAAGATGTTCGCTTGGAAGCACTCGCAATATTTCTTGAGACAACTGCTTTTCTTGCAGTGACACCCCTGAATTCATAACACGCAAGAGGGTTTAGATACCATTAGACTTGTTTATGACACGCGCGTTTGTGTGTGAATGTCGCGAGATGGGGGGGGGGTACGGTTCCCGACCTTATTGTGTCGTCCAGCGCCGTCCGCGTCCTCTGCAGCACCCGGATTCGGCGCTATTTTGGGGCGAAATGCATTCGGGTTGCGTTCAAGAGTCGCCTCGACTGCTTCTTGCCGAACAGCGGCGTTCTCTAGATTGTTGCAGCAGTTGGAGCAGTTGCAGCTGTTGCAATGGAGTCCCGAGGCGAAGCACTCACAGTACCTGTGCGCCAAGTGCGAGAAGAGCGGTCAGTGATGCACGATGATAGCGAAAGGTTTCACGATAAGTTGCGTACAGTTTCAAGCATCTAGAATTGCGACAGTTACAGTTCTTTTTCTTCCCTGCCATCGTCTTGGGGCGAGCGCGGACCGAACTGACCAACGGACCTCGATTTTTAAAACAAAAGATCTTGCTCGTCGCGTCGGTCGTCGGCGTCGTCGAAACTCGAAAGCTCGAAACGTAAAAAACCTGCAAAAAAAAAGTGTGGTCCCGGATTTTCCCAGGTGCCCGTGCTCCCACCGAGAATCGAACTCGGATCCTCTGCTAGCATCTTTATATTTTGGAAGGCAGATATCGTAACCATTTGACCATGAGAGCCAATACAGTAAAATGATGCCTTGCGGTCAATTTCTAAACACTATAATTCCATTTACTCAAATTCTCGCACACGCGGGACCTGATTTGAGTTCGTAACTTGTCCTCAGCTGCTGAGTGGGTGATCCTATTTGCGCTCATCAGAATATTCAGCTGACCTCAGCATTCGTGGAGGACGACCATGTTGCGCGTGTTCGTGAGGCATAGTGTGCGATTACACAGCTCTAGCTAGTTCTATTTTCAGTTCAAGGAAAGATGCCTTCACTTCAAATCGATCTTTCCGACCCAGCGGATTTCACCAGACGTCCTTGTGGTACCGTCCGTTATCAGCAAGACGTTTAACAATCTCCTCGGCTTCATGAGCGGCGTACTCGCCTTCTGACATGAGGATGCTGTGCAAGGCACGGTGCACATCTCGCGCCATTCCCTTCGCATCGCCACAGACATATATACTCCCTTCTTTCCCTCCTCTTTTCCCTTTCATGATGTCGTATATCACCTTTGCAGCGGACATAAGTTTGTCCTGCACGTAGAGTTTTCGATCGCTTGTTGCCCGGCTGTAAGCAACATTCAGCGAGCTCAGAGTTTTCGAAGCAATGGCATCTGTCATCTCGGCCTGATAAATATGGTCTTTACTCTCGTCACGGCAGCCAAAGAAGAGATGAGCGGGCCCAAGCAGTTTGCCTGATTTCGCGAGGGCAGAGCGCTCTTGGATGAAACCTCTGAAAGGAGCATACCCGGTTCCCGGACCAATCATAACAATAGGGACTGACGGATCACTCGGGAGCTTGAACGTGCTTGAGCGCACAAAAATTGGAACTCGCTCGCTCCTCATCTCAAGTCTCACCTTCTCTTCCCCAAATGCGCTATTGCTTGAAACGAAACGTGACAGATAGGTCGAAGCCACTCCCTCATGGAGCCGGCCAGTCGGAGTATCGCCGCGCACCACAGCCACCGTTGCCGTGATGACATCAGGATCAACCAGTGGGCTGGATGAAATTGAATAGAAACGCGGGGCAAGCCGAGGACACACTGTACCGAAAAATAAGCCAAGAGACGGCACGGCGGATGGAAATGCCTCAAGTACCTCGATTAAACTTCGGCTGGGATCCGTGATGTATGAAGCATACTCGTGCTTACCCGCAGTCGACGAAAGATGTTCAAGTCGTGCCTTCTCAGCGGCGTCTGTTGCGACAGATGCCAGAGCTGCGAGAGCAGTTTTCCGAGGAGGGTTGAGCAAGTCGGCATACCTGCTTAACGCTGTTCCGAGCGTGCAAGGTGTCGGGAACGGTTGCGTTAGGGAAGCGGGTGCATCATCGGGCATCGATAGAGTGAAGGAATGGTCCAGTGGCAATTTTAGGCATCCAGCGGCTCTCTGCACAACCGGGAACATATTTTTTGCAAAAACCCCAAGATGATCACCGTGCTGATAGCTGATACCGGTTCCCGAGATGTCGAATTCGACATGCACACAGCTGCGCTCGGAGACTTTCGAATGTAACTCTTTCGCTAGAATAATTGAGGCGGCACAAGGTGAAGTCTGGGATGTGAGACTGCTGGTCGGTCGTTTGGACATCGCTTCGCACTCCAAGCGTTCAGCTGCAACTGCGTCTAGTTTTGGTGCCGTGGAAACATGATATGATCTGGCTTCACCTCCACTCGAGAGGTTGCCTTCAGCGCAGATACCATAAGTTGTTTCCATTGCGTTCCACAATGCTTCTCGCCACCCTTGAAAGTCGTCTTCTAACGTAGAGTCATCATCCCCAAGGTGCAGTTCAAGGAGGCGCGAGGCCCCGAGAGAATGCAGGGATTTGTCTACCAGTTTTGCTGCCGCATTGTAGTGCTCGTACGAGCTGTTCCCCAATCCAAACACACAGTACGTGATCGATTTGAAAAGATCTGGCATGCGACCATCGTCAGCAAGATCACGGGCCCAGTACACAAATTCTGAAGAAGCATCAGTTGGCTCACCGTCTCCGTATGTGGACTGGAGAAAAACGTGCAGGACTCTGGCATCACCCATACTGCCTTCCAAGAGAACATCCTCGGCCCTGTCGGATGTGACGGCTTCCAGATCAGATGTGTGGACACGGACAGCTTTGTCATATCTCTGCAGCAATTCCTCTTCGACTTCTTTGGCGAATCTCTCTGAAGTCCCTGTCTGTGTTCCGTAAAGGATCACGACCTTAAGTTCGTGTCCGTCGACGTCACCTTTATCCTCACCGTGAGAACGACCCTTGCGAGTGGTGTCCTTGCTACTGCTCAATACCCTAAGCAGGGCCAATGCGGCGAGTGATATAATTAAAATAATCGCGGAAGCGGAAGCGAGTGCGTCGGGCGTCATGACGAAGAGGCTTCCAGAATGGTGTGCATGCGTGTCTCGCAAGCCTGCAAACGCCCTCTGCACATGTTTATTTACAAGCAGGAGCCATGCATATTATTAAATCCGTAAAATCGCCCTAAATAAATTTATTTTGACGATTTTATGGAGTTTTTATTGAGATTTTTTAGGGCCCCGTAAAATCCTCCGAGTTTTATGGCGCTCAGACAGGTATTTTGGGTTTTAGGGCGATTTTGGGTTTTAGGTCGATTTTAGGGATTTCGTTCTAATAATAATAGTCGAGTAATAAAAAAAAGTTCTAATATTATTTCTTATTAGCTACTTGCTTGTTGGAATAAGAGTAGAAACGTATTGACGAAGTGCAGGAAATAGTGATTAAAAGTTTGAAACTAGGGTTAGGTTTATCCAGGTGAAACTTGTCATTCCGACATTACTTAGTATTTAGAATTATTAGAACGTTTTTAGAAAATTGGTTTTCATATGACTACATACGTAGTCTATTACTGCTGCGCGCGGGCGCCGGATATTTAAAATCAATCTAAAGTGTGTCCACGCACTCGCAGGGGGACAGTCATGGTAACGCCGTCAAACGGCGATGATGGGCTGCGGAAAGCTTTCGAGGCTTTCTTGTTGAAACACCATGCGCGTGATCTTTACGAATTAATAGTTGTGGTAGAACGTAATGAACCGTCTTCACCGCCAAGTTTGCACGTCGAGTGAGTGAGCATCGAAACGCAACGTCTTCCGACGTTTCACCCGCTCTTCTTTTCTGCTCTGTCTCCTCTCTGCTTATCGCTAAACGAAACCCTATGATCCCGCAGCTCACTTGAGCTTCTCTCCGCGATGCCAAGACTCGTCAATTTCATCTTCGCAAGGCCTCGAGCGATACTTCCACTTTTGGACGCAGCTGCAGTGTCTGCTCAGGAAAGAATCTACAGCAGCAGCACTTTTCTAGAAACTCACCCGTCAGAAGAAGAGTCTGAGGTAGAACACGGAGGGCATCCCGGTATCATCAAGCGAATGGTGCGGGTAAGGATAGACTTTCACCGGCTTTCATGTCCAGGCGCTTCACCTGCTGTGAATCACATTCGCTCTCGGCACACTGGACGTTTGCTCACACTGTACGGTACTGTAACTAGATTGGGCACTGTCAAGTCTCACGAGGTGGAACAGCTTATGGAATGTACCAGTTGCGGGCTTCGCTTTCTTGTTTCATGCAACAGAGACGTCAACAAGCCAATAGAACTACCAACAATATGTCCATCAGCTGGTGACCAGCAGATAAAACGATGTAAAAACACTTTGTTCCGTGTGGCCCGTACCGCACGACCTGTTGTGAGCGACTATCAGGAGCTGCGTATCCAGGATCCCGTCGACCGAACCCATAGCACTTTTGGTGCTTCATGGACTTTGGCACAACACTACTCTTCCTTTGGGGCAAATGGATACGAATTTTCCCGTGAAAAGACGAAGTCAAGATCTTCGGTATCGATTGCGACGGCCTCGCATGCGTTGTTAGTGGTTCTTGAAGACGATCTTGTTGATAAGTGTCAATCAGGCGATGACATTTGTGTCACTCTGGTTGTACATTGGCGGTGGCATCGGGCTGTTCGCGATCAAAGGGCGCAGCTTGAGCAGATTGGACATGCAACATCGCTTCAAGTATTGAACAAACAACCTGCTTCTCTTTCAGGCACCGATAATGAGGAGTTAGCATCAATCACCTCTTTCTGGAACGCATTCAAAGGATCAAGTGTCTCGAAAGCAGAGAACGAAGATGTGCATCGAACTCCACTCGGACCGTTACACGGGAGAAACATCATCTTGAAAAGTGTGTGTCCCCAACTCCATGGACTAAAGACAGTCAAGCTTGCTTTCCTGCTTGCTCTTTTAGGCGGTGTTCCACGCTCCGAACCGGATGGTGGAGCTACAGTTAGGGGTGACAGTCATTTACTTATCGTTGGTGACCCTGGCATGGGAAAGTCACAGCTTTTGCGATATGCTGCACAAGTTGCCCCGAGGTCTGTGCTAACTTCAGGAGTGGGCTCAACAGCTGCCGGGCTTACTGCCGCAGCTGTGAAATGTGACGGCAGTGAAGGTTGGATGCTCGATGCTGGGGCCCTGGTTCTCGCAGATGGTGGAATCTGCTGCATCGATGAATTCGACACCATCAGCACGGGGGAAAGAGCAGCTATTCACGAAGCAATGGAGCAGCAAACTGTCTCCTTTGCGAAAGGAAGCATAGTGGCCACGTTGCAGACTCGCTGCTCAGTTTTTGGGGCTACGAATCCAATGGGGATGAAGATTGACCCTAACGAGTCCCTGTCCCATAATACTGGTCTAGCACCACCCTTACTCTCTCGCTTTGATTGCGTGTTCATACTGCAGGATTACAAGGACCAAGACAAGGACAAGTTAATGTCGGCTCATATACTTGCTTCATACTGTGCGGAGAGTCCATCATCGTCTTCTGCTTGTAAGGTTGCGTCGGCAGCACAAGCAAACGAATTTCCATCAGAGGATGGCATGTTTGTGAAGAAACGCAAAAAGTCCGCCTCAGATATCCAGCAAGGGACTCTTCATTGCTTGGAAACCGTAAAGAGTACACAGCATGGGCCAGATCGGAATGACTGCACACCGGAAGATCACGTGAGGGAATGGTCGTTTGACCGTCTGAGACGATACATCTCACTCGCAAGGTGCACCTTAAAGCCAAAACTTACACCAGAAGCTGAAGCGCTTATACGCGGTTATTTCCAGCTACGTCGCCAGCAGGAAGATGATCCGAAGGGGCGACCTACGATACGCCTGATAGAGAGTTTGATACGATTGACCCAAGCACACGCGAGACTGATGTGGATGGACGAAGCACTTCCTCGAGATGTCATAGTCGCGATCGAAGTAATCGAATCTTCTACTCTTGACGGATCACAGATTGAACCAAGTGAGAAAGATCCCGAAGAATACTATAGACACAAAGAGCGACGCCTTATTAAAAAAATATCCAAGTGCGTATGAAGACAATCATGTAGCCTTAGGTTGGAACGCAATAATTACAACTTTCTGTGGTTCAAAAAGTACCCAACTCGACGATGAAGAGAAATCACTCAGCGACAGACGGTCAGGTCAGCACAATAAGTGTTGACAATTCGGCGTGCTAGATTAATACTAGCTAGCTCTAGCTAGCTAATAAATCGCAGGAGAACGTCGGTGTCAATACAACGTACTTCACTGCTTCTGTAACGCAAAAAAAGTACTACCTCTCAACGTTGATCAGCACGATCTGAGCACGCGCTCAAGGTTTTAACAAACCACGAAAGTTCACTTCACTCTTGCTCGTCCAGTCCCTCAAGGGCTGACGTCAGTTCTTCTGCGCTTAAAATCCGGAAGGGATGATCTTTGCTTCCTACCACCGCAACGCTACATGTCTGATGTGTCAGAGGATCTGTGGAGGCCTCCCTAAGAGCGCGAAGCGCGAGCTTGGCTAACTGATCTAGAGAAAGTGCTCCAAGTTTGTCGACGTTTCTCTCAAGGTACGTTTTGGACGCTTGAGATCTTGCACCTATGGCCGCAGCGATGTGTTCGTATAAATTTCCCGAGGGGCACGTTTGAAAGAGATGCGTTCCCTGCTCATCGACTCCTGCAATGAGCATTCCGACGCCAGAAGGGCGAGCTCCGGCTCTCTGTGTCGAGATCTGTGATTTATCTGCCACACGGCCAGCTAACCTCGCAACTTCAACTTGTGACTCAAACGTGAACTTGTGGGAAATACAATCATTGCGTAAGGCCTTGGTCGCCGCGGTACCATCCGCAGTTAGTCCAGATATAGCGATCCCGACATTGTCGTCGATCCTAAAAAGTTTTTTCTGCGAAGATGACAGCTCAGATGCGGCACGCTTCAAGGTTGCAAGCACGACAAAATCATCGTTCTGGACAGGGGTGAGAGGGAACTTCGCTCAGATCTGGAAAGTAGTCGTGAGGGAGACAGCGACAGGGAATACCAAGATGCGTTCATCGTCGGAGTGTAATTCCGCATATACGTACCTTGCATCCGATCGCTGCCCCGCCTTGCTTTACAGCTTCCATCGCATCTGTTTTGATATGTGAGAGAGAGGTCAGAGGTTGTTTCAAAGAGCGCGCTAGAGTCCTTTAATCAGATCTGCCTTTTTCAAGAGGTCGGGGGGCTGCGCTTACATTCGACTTGGTGAAGCCTGCCTTGCGGGCTCCAGGTTAGAACATCCTGATCGTATTGATTGCGAAACATGCTGCACGCCCGTCTTTTGTGACGTGGTATGGGAAAGCCAACAGAGACGGTTGCCGTATGGTGCGCGTCTCGGGATGAGGAGAGTGAATTTTTAAAAAGTTGCGAGAAATGAAAATAATAAAACTAAACTCCGTACATATGCATCATGCATATTCATGCATATTACCGACGAAGACGACGACCGACATACACCGAGCGAGGGAGAATATTATTTTATGCGAGATCGATATCTATCTACTTGATATTTTTTTTTTTTTAAGTGAAATCCCACCTTGGAATCAAAACACTACCTCCTCATCTCCCTCTCACCTTCGCGCGGACAAGCACTATTATTTACTGCATGAGTAGTACTTAGTACACTACAGGAAAGGAGAAAGCCCAAAAATCGCCCTAAAACCAAAAATAGGTGACTGATGATGAGCACCCAATCTAAAACTCGGAAGAGGATTTTAAGGGCGCGTCCTGAACCCACCGGATTCTATTAATTTTAATCGGCGGACCGAGTCAATCTTGGAACCATCCTGAACTCTCGGATTAACCTGCCGCAGATCGTTTTCCAGCGATCGTATGGCGGTTAGTCAGGCTGATTAATAGAAATCACCCGCGTGTGCCGGATTAAAACGTGTTTTAATCGGTTGACACCCGCGTGTGCCGATTAATTCGTGGACCCCATTTTTTTTATGTTTTTTATGGGCCAAGACTGAAGACCATACACAATTTTCCCGTTTGAGGTTATGGGATTTAATCGGCGAAAGGTTCAGGACGCTACCTTAGAGGGCCCTAAAAAATCGCCGTAAAATCTTGGAAATTTATAGGAGGATTTTCGGGATTTAGTTCACTTGATGAATATCCGGCTACCGACGAGCGAGTGTGAGAATGAGATATCTATTGAACGAAGCGACCTAAACTGACGACTGGCTCGCTGAAAAGGATAAGTTCGTACAGTCGCGCCTGCACTCGGCGTCGGGTACTACGTCCTTTTTCACCCTCCGTAAATTCGATCAGCACGGCTTCAACCCTGCTCGTTCAGAGTCGACTTTCATATTGATCGAAGGGATAAGCCGCTGAAAAGCGTGTCAAGAGACACCCTATGCCTCTTCACGCCCCGACCATCCGGTTATGCGGTCGCCATACTTCCAGTGCTCTGTTAGCGCTGGGGAAAAGAGGTCGATTACGTCCTCGTGTGGAAATGCGGGTGACGCGCACCAGAGCATTTGCACTCGATTCTCAAGGTGAGTCGATCCATCGGAAGCCAACGCTTCGCACACGGTTTCGTTCCCACGCGCTGAAAGTGCAACTCCGATTTTACTTCCGAAAGTCTCGGCTCAAATGCGCGACGCGCTACAAATACGACTTGAAACTAGATAGTTTCTATCTCTTACATCCACCCCATGTCACTACTTACACAGCTATTGAGACTAGTAATAACAGCCTCCGTTCCACGGTGAAACACGCTTTCACTGAGGCGGTCACCTCAGTTCTGCCTTCTGACATCCACATCGAATTGAACGTCACCGAGTGTTCTAACCCAAGTCTCGGCGATTATCAGTGCAACAGCGCTATGCAGTTATTTGCAGAGCTCAAGAAGAATGGAGACGCGACGTTTTCCAATCCTCGGGCGCTTGCCGAGGCTATTGTTGAGGCCGTGAACAACAAAAATGGTTTGTTTGCCTCTACTTCTGTTGCTGGGCCAGGTTTCATGAACGTCACGTTTTCAACCTCCCACTTAGCTCAGCAGCTTGCTCACGTCGTGCACGACGCTGAAGATGGGAAAGTGACGATCTTGGCAAGACAAGATACTTTACCAGCTCGCAAGGCTGTCGTCGATTTCTCTTCACCGAACATAGCGAAAGAGATGCACGTCGGTCACTTAAGAAGCACGATCATCGGGGAAACTATTTGCCGGACTCTTGAATCAATAGGTGTGGAAACGGTTAGATTAAACCACGTCGGAGACTGGGGAACGCAGTTTGGGATGCTTCTCACTCACTTGAGCGACAAGACGGACGCTGACTTTGAGATCCGCGATCTTCAAGCATTTTACAAGGAATCGAAACTGCGCTTCGATAGCGATGAAGAATTCAAACTTCGTTCGCAGACTGCTGTTGTGAAGCTACAAGCGGGTGACGAGGAGATGTTTGCAAAATGGAAGCGCATTTGCGAAGTCAGCCGTCAAGAGTTTGAGGAAATTTACCGGCTTCTGGACATAAAAATTGAGGAAAGGGGCGAGAGCTTCTACAACAGTATGATTCCTGATGTGCTTGATGAGCTTATCGAAAAGAAAATTGCTGTCACGAACGACGGCGCGCTCTGCATATTCCAGGAAAAGGATGGCCCTCCACTTATTTGTCGAAAAAGTGATGGTGGATTCAACTACGCGTCCACTGATCTCGCCGCGATGCGCCACCGCATCAAGGACGTCCGCGCTGACTGGATTATATATGTGACAGATATGGGTCAAAGTAGACATTTTGAAGCGGTTTTTGACGCGGCCAAGCGAGCTAACTGGTTGAATGAAGGCCAAGACTCGTCTGTGCGTCTTGACCACGTCAGCTTTGGACTGGTGATGGGCGAGGATGGCAAGCGTTTCCGAACAAGGTCCGGTGAGACTGTGCCTTTGAAATCTTTACTGAGTGAAGCTCAGTCGCGCTGTCTCGATAGCCTCCAGTCCAGAGAGAACAACAACATGGATGAAGATAAGCTTCAAGAAGCTGCACGTATAATGGGCATCTCGGCGATTAAGTATGCGGACCTGCATAACAACCGAACGACAAACTATACATTTTCATACGATCGCATGCTTGACTTGAAGGGAAACACCGCCGTCTACTTGTTGTACACGCACGCACGAATCTCGTCGATTCTTGACCGCGCTGGTGATGAAGTTATCTCTTCTTTTGACGAGGGCGATTTGGTGCTCACGGATGAGAAGGAGAGGCGACTGGCGCTTGCCATCTTAAAACTTCCTGATACCATCGATTCAGTGATACAGGACCTTCTTCCCTCTCGTTTGTGTGACTACACGTATGGTTTGTGCGTCGCCTTTAACGAGTTTTACGGTGCCTGTAAAGTTATTGGCGACGAGCGAGAGAAACAGCGGCTGATATTGTGCCATACGACAGCTTTATCTTTGCGACGCGCTTTCTATATTCTTGGAATCGAACCTCTTTATAGGCTCTGATCGAACATGAGATGGTCCTAACTTTGTTCTCCTTCACCTTTTGGGTAAACAAGTGCGATCAACTGGACCTTTGAAAAAACTCAACTCAATGCTTCACATGGTTTTTAGTCTAATATTTCTGTTGTTATAAAACATAATTCTTCGACTGCAAGTGTGATACATTTTACCGTTACCGAGAATTCTCATTTCTTCGTAGAAACGTGAATCCTCGTTCGATTTTTCAAACCGAGATCAGACCGCAGCGCACGTCTCGTGCGGGTGTGGAGGAAGAGATGGAGCCTTCCGAAGAGACGCAGGCTTACCTGAAGCGTGAGTTCGCTCGATTTCTTGAGGAGCAACATGGAAACGTGAATTACGACAAGGCCATCGAAGAGCTCATCGCGAGAGATGACAGAAGGCTGCCGATTGATTTGAATCTTCTGCGCTCCTTTGATCCTGATCTTGCGAACGGGTGAGAGCGAACAGAACTTCCCGCGGCCACCATTCCCCATTACCATTACATCTTTTCTCACTCGCTCGGGTGTATCATTCACTAACAAACACATTTATTCCCGCAGGTTGCTGCGTGATCCGGCTGAGTACCTGACATCCTTGAGGGAGGCTGTCTACGAAGTCATCGGCGTGAAAGATCCTAAGTTTCTGTCCTCAGGAGAAGTTCATATAACGCTGACTGGAGGGTAAGGCTGCAAAATGCTTGATTCAACATCGCCGAGACACAAGTACTCATAATTTCCTTAAAATGTCGCAGGTTCGGATTTCATCGCATATCCCCTCGGGAGCTGCTATCACCTTTCCTCGGAAAGATCGTCAACGTTGAAGGAATCGTGACAAAGTGCTCTTGTGTTCGTCCAAAAGTTGCAAAGACGACACACTTCTGTGAAGCCACAGGAAGCTTCGTGACCCGTGAATATCGCGATGTGACATCTGCCAAGGGAATGCCCACCAGCACTGTGTATCCAACGAAGTGAGTCAAGCTAGAACTTCTGAAACTGCCCTTCCAAACAACTTGCTTTCGAGACAAGACTGACACCTCAAAAAACTGTTCACAGGGATGAAAGTGGCAATCTGCTCACAACCGAGTACGGTTTGTGCTCCTACCGAGATCATCAGTCGTTTAGCATGCAAGAGATGCCGGAATCCGCACCTGCTGGACAACTTCCCCGCTCTATTGACGTTGTTCTTGAGGATGACCTTGTTGATCTTTGCAAACCTGGTGACCGCGTCAGCGTTGTGGGCATTTACAAAGCGATTCCAGTTCGCTCCGTCGGAGCTGGTCAGTCTGGTGTTTTTAAAACAGTTCTTGTCGCACTTAGCTTGTACCAGTTAAGCAAAGAGGTTGCAGCACCTGCTTTAAGTCACGAGGATATCAAGAACATCAATGAACTGCCAAGGAGACTTGATCCGAAGACTTTACTTGCACTGCTTGGAAAATCTTTTGCTCCTTCCATATGCGGGCACGAGAACATCAAGAGAGCTCTCATCCTCCTGCTCCTGGGTGGCAGTGAGAAGAACTTGAAGAACGGAACTCACATCCGTGGTGATATTAACTGTCTTATGGTGGGTGACCCCTCTGTAGCTAAGTCGCAGCTGTTGAGATGCGTGCTTGGCGTTGCTGCATATGCAGTGAGCACGACTGGGAGGGGCTCTTCTGGAGTTGGCTTGACAGCTGCTGTTACAACCGACCAAGACAGCGGCGAGCGTAAGTTAGAAGCTGGAGCGATGGTCTTGGCTGATCGTGGAGTTGTATGTATTGACGAGTTTGATAAGATGAATGATGCAGACAGGGTGGCTATTCACGAGGTTATGGAGCAGCAAACAGTCACCATCGCGAAGGCAGGCATACATGCTTCTCTTAATGCCCGTTGCAGTGTCGTCGCAGCTGCGAACCCTATCTATGGGAACTACGATCACAGTCAAGGCGTGACTCGAAACATTAACCTTCCTGACTCTTTGCTTTCTCGATTCGATCTGCTTTTTATCGTGCTTGACCAGTCGGACACAAAGGTTGATCGTGCCATCTCTTCCCACGTGCTTGGGATGCACTCAAGCGAGAAACAGGTATTCTCTACCAAGGCCATTTTGCAGAGGGACACAGCTCTGGTGCAGAATAACACAGAGACTGACTCATCTATGTACCTCGCGCACAACGCTGGTGGAGAAGTTCTTTCCAAACGATTCTTGCAGAAGTATCTGTACTATGCAAAGCACCGTCCCTGGCAGCCAGCATTAACGAAAGAAGCTGAGGGGTTCATCGCAGAGCAGTATTCGCAATGGAGAGTGGACAAGGCGGCTGACTCTCGCAATCGTCGCACGTTGCCCATCACTGCTCGTACACTGGAGACTATGATACGCCTTTCAACAGCTCATGCGAAGATGCGAATGTCGAAATCAGTCGATATTGTGGATGCGACTGTAGCTATAGAGATAATGCGATTGGTCGTCGAGGCTGAGGGTCTGGCGGTACCAAACGCTGTGGAACTTGAAGACGGGAACGAAGAGAGTGAAATGATGTTGGAGGCTCCGGAGACACACGACGGTCCGGGCCCAGGGGTGTCTAACCTTCCTACTGGTATTTCGAGGTCCAAGTTTGTCGTGTTTCAGAGGCGATTCCCTGATCTAATGTTTCATCGGGAGTCTATCCCGATAGATGAACTCTGCAGTTCTGCCGCTTCATGGCTCGAGGATGGTAGCTTCACTCGAACTGATGTTGAGAACATCGTAAGCCATATGCAGGGAATCAACAAGTTGCTAGTGCATGATGGAGAGGTGCACCTTATTTAGGAATAGCTACTGATTGTCACATCAAAAACAGTATGGGTGGTTTTTTCTTCTCTTCCTCTCCCTGACATTCATGATTGTATGCCTTCAGCGGCGAATGTGTTCGAGCTCGAAGTGTCCAATGCGTCCCCTATGAGTTGTTTGTGACCCATCAGCGCATCAAGCGCCGCTAGCATCACATTCTGGACTGCAAGTCGTTCTTGTCCACAGAACTTGATACACTCGTCATATTCAGCCTGGCAGCTTTGCAGAGCGCTCTCAGTCTCCTGCACGTTGTCGTCAGATGTGTTTCGGAGCGACTCTGCCTCTGCTTCGATGCTGGCAATATGTTTCGTTATGTTTGCGAGCATGTCATCGAGTCGTCTGCGCTCGGCGTCGTAGCTAGATTCTGACCGTTTTGCCTTCGAAGCCAGCTCGTTTGCTTCGTCACACTTCTCATCGTAGGTGTCTTGGCAGGCTTGCAAACTTTGCTCCAGATTGACATACTCGCGCTCTGAATTCCATTTCTTTTGCATATGGAGATCATGAATCTTCTTGACTGTTGTTCGGACAGTATGTTTAAAGTCAAGATTCACCATAGCATTCAAAGTCTCTGAGCGTGGGTTTATTTCGCCTTCCAAGTTCGTCTCGTTTGCGTACTTAGCCGTGTGCGGGACGATTTGAAGTGTCCGTGCAACACTGTTGTAGTGTTGCACACACTTCTCCATATCTCTTAGTGCGTCGTTGGCTTCGACTTTGGCAGTGTGCGCCCGAGAATCAATATCCGTGTGGAGCTTTTTAAGCAGTGATAAGGACTCCTTTTGTTTTTCGATGTCTCTATCGATAGTCTTCGCTTCGGTCACGTCGACGGACTGCAGAGAGACTTGACGGCGAAGCTGCGCAAGTGCCGCGCGGCAAACGTCGAGCCGTTCGCTGTTCTTGATCTTAGTCTGCCGGGCAAGGACAGAGTCGGACTTGGCTGATTGTAAGAACGCCTCAACCGTAGCGATATCATCTTCGCATTGTCGGACACCATTCTCAAAGGTATATTTTTCTTGCTGCAGCGCTGTCTTGTGAACTGGCTCCTGCACCAACGAAGACAACCGCGCCTCAAGCTCGGCATTTTCTTTCTCAAGGTCGGTGACGCCACATGATATTTGCGAGTGACGTTCTCGCTGAGAGGCATTGAATTCACCCTCGAGCTCGTTACACTTTGCGTCGTCGCCTGACAGGAAATGCTCATATGCGCAGCTCACATACTCAAAGAAGGCAACCGCAGGCTCGGGGATCGCTTTCTTGGCTTGACACTGGCGCGCTTCTTCTTCGTAAACGTACATCTGGACCAACCATGTGAGAGCAGTGAGCAGTGATGGCCATGTGTGCTGACTACCCACCGCATACAGCGCGCTCTTGCTAATCTGGAACGGATAACGTAACTGCCTGAAAATCATCGGGACATCGTCCTCCGTCTTGGAGCCAAACTTGAAATTCTCGTCAGCTTGACGAAAAAGGAACAGGGCCAGAGATGCGAATTCCTTGGCCGTGGGAGACGCGAGCGTCTTTGGCGAGAGAGACGAGTCGTATCCATGGGAGCTGAGGAAAGATATCAGCTGACGAATGCAAGAGTTGATGTACGCGTTATCGCTCAACGGACGTGGGTCAACTCTCGGCGTGTGGCCACTGGAAAAGTACACGCTGTGCCTACGCGGCGTGGGCTTCGTTTGCAGTGACCGGCCGTGCACGACACGGGTTGCGGGCTTTCCAGTCAGAGTCCCATCCACGGTCGACTTCTTCAGCGTCGTGTCACTGTGAGATCCGTGTGAGCGTGCGTTCAGTTGCGATGAATCCACACCCGAAAGCGTCTTCCGAGTGGCGGTGGACTTCATCGCGTCGGAGAGGGGTGCGCCCGATGTAAAGTGAATGCCGAGCTCAGCTTCAACGGTTACTTCTCGTTGAGCAGAAGAGACAACTTTGCTCGACTCCGTTTTTTTTTAACAGGTTTTTCTTATCATGGGCATTTGGTCAGAAGAATTTGATGATTTCCTTCTTATATGAGCAAACAGAGACAAGTTTGACATGTTGTAACTTTCTTTGTGCGGTCGGTTGCCAAAATGTCCGACCAAATGGGCACCGAGAGAAGGCCACGTCATGAAAAGCAGTTTGGACCGCTGATTTGCATGAAAAACTTTTAGGACTACGTCATCAGCCACAAACGCCTGCGCAACCGAAGGTGTAACGCCACGACACTTACCGAGCGGCACATCGACGCCCTCGTGGAAGTACATGAACGCTGAAGGTTTCGCGCAAGTCCCTGACTTGGACGAACAGCTCAACAGCCCTTCAACCGCGGTGAACGCTTTGCGACAGCACGCGTCAAGCTTCGACGACGACATGTACGCGCACCAGTTCAACAAGCAGACGCCTTACCTTGGGCAAGACGGAAGCCTGCCCCAGCACTTCATGCAAGGAGTTCCTGACATGAACGCCGGCCAGTCGTTCCCATTGGGTCGATCAACTCCGTCTGTGAACATGTTCACTACGGTCAATGCCCCCGTGTCTTCGTCTGGCGCCCATCCGGCCGACAAGCCGACTCCTGCCCAAGCTGCCGCTGGACGCTTGCAGAGAGCCAGCGCCCGCCAAGCTGCCAAGGCTGCACAGCAGCAGAAGCGTCAAGCTCAGTCCCGTGCTTCAGCCTCGACGAAAAAGGGAAGCGACGCGGGGACGAAGAGAAAGAAGGATGAGGTTGCGATGGAAGAGGAGGAGGAGGAGGACGACGACGACGAGGAAGATTCTGACGACGACGACACTGGCGCCGGGGATAAGCAGCCGAAGCCTCACGAAATTGCGAAGACTAAGTACAACCACGTAGAAGATGAGAAGGAGCGCAAGAGACTTAAGCGGCTCCTGCGCAATCGCGTCTCTGCTCAACAAGCTCGCGAGCGGAAGAAGGCATACATGTCCACCTTGGAAGACGAGCGCCGCGCCATGGAGGCAAAAACGGCCGCGCTCGAGTCGAAGATTAACACCTTGGAGAGGGAGAACTTCATGCTCAGACAGGTGGTTAAGAACTCTACGAAGGCTGGAAACGAGAAGATGGGTATGGCGCTCGCTGCTGATGAGCCCAGAGCCGTACCTTCTCATTAAGTTTGGGATTGAAGCTTACATTCCGAAACTGTGTGCGGGGAGCAGCGAAACGCGCCACCGAGATCAAAAATTGTGTATAAAATACATAGACTACTCCTGCGGCTCGTTCACTTAACAGCCCCAGCTATGGCTAGTTTGGTGTGCTCTCGGATCTTGAATCAAGACATCTATTATTTTCCAGGTAAGGGTTTGTAAGACTTCGCCGCTGCCTTCGAGCGGAGCTGCTTAACGTGAGACGTGTTCAGGCTCTTTAGAAATTCTGTCAGGGATAAATCTTTCATGCTGTTTGTGTCCGAAGTACCGAAGATCTCCTCGAGTTGCTGTGAAACCATTTTTTTTGTTGGCTTGGGTTAGTTTTCATGATGAGTCACGCGGCGTAGGGCTCGCTTGAAGGCAAAAATTGCGCACCGTGTCCAGCAAGCTCCTTCCATGGCGAAGATATAAGATTTGCATGGCTTCCTCGACCGAGACTGATCCATTATCATCTTTATCGTTCATGAGAAATTCTACGACATTAAACAGACGACGAGGCTCGTATCCTGAAGAACAGTTGCAAGGTATCAGAAAAAGCTGAAGGTGTTTCATTCTGACACTTTGAAGTATTGAAGTCACCCGTCAAACGCACCAGTGTTGTCATTTCGACAGCGATGATACATCGCCTGGAACTCTGGCCAGTTCACGCACTTGTCGCAATCATCATCCACCTCCCAAATCATGTCTTCGATATCGGACTGTACTTAGGAGGAGGAAAAAGAAAACCGTCAGATTTGGACTTTTCGTCTTCAAAAAACTCCTTAAAAAGCAACTGACCTTTTTCATTTTGTGACGCAAGAGCTGGAACGCGTTGCCTAACTCTTCCGGGTCGATTTTTCCATCTCTGTGGGATGAGTCAAGGATAGCCCGGTCAGCCATGTGGCTCGATGCGGATGCATGCATATTCACTTACCCTTTTGTGTCGAGCTTCTCGAAGGCTCGCCTGAGATCTTCAGCCTCGTTTTTCTTGGCGAACCGTTCCTGGTAGCAGTTGTGCACAAGACATAAATGTAAGACAAGGAACGGTTAAAGAAGACAATCCGTTGACTTCGTTCGAGTCTTCGAGAGATTGTTTCGGCTTAACCTGCGGCGATACCCACCCTCGCAGCGACGGATGCTTGTGCCATGATTTGGCTATCTCCTGCCTAGATAAGGCAGTGCGTGCTCGAGCGCCTTAAGGGGCACGTGACCTTGCGTTGCTTGAGTGACGGACGGAGACGACCGAGTGTATTGTTTTGCGCTCAGACCGAGCGGAGCCGAGCGAGTATCTACTTTCGTTTTCATTACGGGGTTTTTGTGGAGCCAAAATCGGGTGTAAAATCGGGTCAGTGACCCGATTTTACACTTTTTTTTAGAGATGATACTGTAGAGCGAAGAATATGATAGACCCGATTATTATTATTACCTAATACGTATTATTCATCATGTTTCGTTTCATCATCCGAGCGACGAGGGAGAGTGAGCGGAGAAAGGAATCCTCACACAGCAGTCCGGCACCTATGCCACGGCGCTTTCGCGGCCTTAAACGATGAGTCAGAGTCATAGGAATGGTCGGCATGATGCCACACGCGTCAGTACACACGTGTGGGAGAGCTCTCCGCTAACCGGCAAGCAGCTCAACGCCATAGCCTCTCTCGTGAAAATGACGTCCGAACGTTTGGTCCCAACCCACATAGCTTCAGAGGAGGAGGGGCGAGATCGTCAGGTTGGAAAGCCCACGTATGATTCAGAAGTCTTGGACGTGCACTCTGCGCATCAATTCCATCAGTGGTACACGGATATCGAGTCTAGAAGGAAGGTGGAAGCTGATGAAAGGTTCAGGTGTCACCTTGACGCGCTCGACCAGTACATAAAAATGTGTGATGTGTTGCTGGAAAGCGCAGATCGGTCTCAGGAGGCTTTCATCAGTCTGAAAGATAACTACATGTCCATCGTTGGCCGTAGACAAGCATTGCAGGATGAATGCTCACAACTAGCATCAGAAAAGAAACGACTGCTTCAGTTCGTGCAGGTGTTGAACGAAAAGTTGGAGCACTTTGAGGAGCTGGAAATAATCGTGCAGAGCTTCCCAGGTGGTCTTTCAAAAGTTGACAAAGATGGACTCATACCTATGCTGAAAAGACTGGATGACTGCAGCTCTTTCATCAACGCGCACCCACAGTACACCGCATATTCTACGTATTCGGTAAAATGTTCGCAACTTCGAAGTCGCGCGCTCTCAGGAGTCAGATCACATGTCTTTGCCACTCTTCGCACAGCCGTGAACCTCGTTCGCCAACACCGCGTCGAGGAAAAAACCAGCACTGACAACAGTGGCTCGCCGAGTGAAGGGTTGATAACGCCCGTTTTCTATGTCAAGTTTCGTTCTGCTATATCAAGTCTGAGGCCTCTTATGGTTGAGATTGATTCTCGTGCACGGCTTGGTGGGGTCACTGCGAGTAAAAAAGAGTACGCACAGGTGATGTCAGACTGTCGCACGACTTACTGTGAGCAGAGAACTGCGCTTGTTCTGGATTTTGTCAAGCTGCGCATCTCAGACTACTCCACAGAAGTTTCGCTGCCTGCATTTATTCGTGCTAGCTGCTCATATTTTCTACAAGTTTGCCGAGCGGAGCGCGAGCTATTCGAGGGTGCTTTCCCTTTAGAGAGCAGTGACGTTGTTCCAACTCTGTGGACTTTGATGGAGCCAATGGGAGCAGCTTTGCACGATGCGATTCGTCCTCGGTACATTGCTTTGAATGATGTGTACATTCTCGCTGAACTAGTTGACTTGCTTGTCGAAGAGATAATGGAGGAACAGCTTGGAAAACATGGGGAGACAGGTGATGTGATGCGACCTTTTGTTCAGGCACTACTTGGTGACATACGGGAACGCCTCGTTTTCCGCGCCCAGTCGTTCATCAAGGAGGAAGTGGAGAATTACCGTCCTTCTGATGCGGACCTTGACTATCCAGGTAAATTAGAGCATACGTCTACAGCTGCTATGCAAGACAACATCGCGACTGGTGCAAACGTGCTACCCGAAGATCATGCTGATCAAAGTCTGCAACCCATAACAGGGCACAGTAAAAGCGGTAGGAGCCATCAGAGTTGGTATCCGCCTCTACAGAGCACCTTGTCATGTCTTGCTGTACTCTACAGGAGCCTGGATTCGAGGACTTTCTCAGGTCTGGCGCAAGAGGCAGTGCAGATATGTTCAGAATCTATACTGACGGCCAGCCGAACAATCATGAGCCGAACGAGTAGTTTCGATGGGCAGCTGTTTGCCATCAAACACTTGTTAGTTCTGAGAGAGCAAATCTCTCCTTTCGAGTCAGATCTTGCAGCTCACTCGGTGCCCACTCGGGAACTCGACTTCTCACACTTGCGTGGCCAGATGAGGCGAATGCTTGCGGGTGAACTAAGTCTATTCTCAACATCCCCTGATGCAAATGCTTTGATCGTTCTCGCCGCCAAGGGAGCACCTCGCTTGGTTGAGTCCACTGTAGATAGTCAACGAGAACTTGAGCGTCATTTAAAGGTCGCGTGCGAGGCATATATCATGGTACGACCCTGATCTACTACCATCATTTTACCTCAAACTTTACCGATTACCCTACTGAGACAACTGACTATTTTTCCCATTTATCATCTTACTATTCCATCGGGCGATTTATCATCTTGCAGGCCGTGACGCGACAAATAGTAGAGCCGATGCTCGGATTCATAACCAAGGTGACCGCCCTTCGGGTATCGGGAACACTTGCTGATGACTCTCCGGTGAGCAGTGCAGCGTTTGCCGCTCCTCAACGACTCGCTGAAGTCATTACACAAGTGAATGATTTGCTCGACACGCATTTGCCTACGTGCGTTGAGAAGATGTCCCTTTACCTGACTGGGTCAGCGACGAGAGAGATCATCTTCAATCCTATTAGGAGCAATATTGCAGAGGCCCACAGTCAGATTGCCACACTGTTGGAGAGAGAATATCAACCTGAGGACCTGAAGCGAGTGCCGCTATGTAGTCCAGCAGTACTGTCAGATATGATGTCGAAGATGAGCTCTAAATTTTAATACAAGGCAGCGCACTCATCTATTGTGATGTAGAATCTCCCCCATTCTCCTTGAGCGTGAGTATAGAACCGAACAGGAAGTGTTGCATGATTTGAAACTTTCCTAAGCATTCTGCCTAGGAGGCGTGCGGACGAACAAAATGTCAGAAGGATTTGTAAAAGCAAAAGCGAACGCCCTTCTGCAAGTGACGACGAACCTTATACATTTTTAGGAGTCCTGAGTTTATTTTCTCCCAGCTAAGTACGGCGCTTATGTCGTTTAGCATGGGTGATGTTTCGCCCAGATTTCCTTTCTTGACCTGCAGTTGTTATGGCAGCAAAATGAATTTAGCTCTGTTTAACAGGCAACACAAAAGTCTCTGGAGGTGATACATCACTATTTGATGTGATGTGCTCACCTGTTTTACAAACTGCACCGATGATAAATACATGTATTCATCCCCAAATGCTTGGAGAACCTGGTCGACGTGTATCGAGCTAGGTCTAATTGTATCGTGGTGGAGAAGCTGCGAGGCTCCAAAATAGAACGGAAGGAAGCAATAATCATCAAGTCCCCAGACACCTTGAGAGCCAGCAGGCTCAAGCCTGTGAGCAAGTCAAAAATTAGCAGAGAGGGAAGAGAACGCCACGAGCAACAAGACAACTCACCGATATCTCATTTGGATTTTGCGCATCAAGATGATGTACTTTGCGAATACCCTCATCGCCAGGGCCTTATGATCGTCCTTAGTCACGAGACCCAATTCAGACAAACACAAAAGGAACGCTACGAACGTATTTTCATGACCTGTTCCGTAGTCGATGCGTGTGGCGTTCCCAAAGCTGTAAAGGCAAGAGAGTCAAGACGAGAACACTTCAATTAGTTGTTCGTTACAGTTATGAAAGTCGATTTCATCTGGGTTACCAGATGCTCTGGTATGATTCTCACCTCTCACACAGGTATGGCGCAAGCTCGACGACAGCTTCCTGTGACAAAAGAAAAGAAGAAAAAATCGTCAATTTTTATGCGGCGTATTGTAACTCGACAGTATGGATACTTACCTCATACTCCTCAGGAAGGATCATTCTCACTAAGTCTACGAGGAAGGAGTAATAAAGCGATTGTGTTAGTCAACAAGAGAATGTCACAGGACGTTGGATGCTTGTCTCACCTGTCGCAGAAGACAATAAACGACTGTGCCACTCTCTGAAAGCGACGTTGCCGTATCGCATCTGCTGTTGGCTGGGTGGATACTCTTCGCACCACCCTTCCATCGTGTCCAGAGTGTCGAGCAGGCGTTGCACCAGTGGAGAAACGACACATTCATTAGATAGCTTCGCCCCTTGGCTGGCCGCGTTCATTGCCCTTATGAACTCCACGAGACTCTTGCACGCTCTCGAAGCAAGAAACTTTGGCATATCGCTGACGGTCCTTAACAATCGTTCTGGCACGATGAACCCTTTGTCTTGTCGCAGATCCATCATTGCCATCCAAGAGACCTCCGCTGAAGGTGTACTGCAACAGAATGATTGCGCTTAACAAAACGAACAGTGGCGTTTGTCCTCCTCCCCCCGTTTCTCCGCACTGTCTCGAGCCGCTCACGACGGGTCGGCTTGTGACGCAACAAATAAAGGCACCAGTACGATTGATTTATAATAATACGTGAGTAGCACGCGTGCGTGCGCTCGTGCGTCGTGCTGCATGCAAGACGAAAATAAATAAATACGTACTACTAATACTAGCTAGCTAGCTAGTAATCAAGTGAATTTTTAGGGCGATTTTAGGGCGATTTTACGGGGGGGTTAGGGGGATTTTAGGGGGATTTTATCGATTTCGTTCTCCCAGTGAGTTCGTCGTGCTGCGCGCGGCGGCATGCATCATATTATTATTAGAACCAACGCAGATCGTCTACTCTATAAAAAGACCACCCGCGGTCTTCGGACGTCAGATACCTCTGCTTCCTCTCAGGACGGGAGAGTGCTGTAAGGCAAACGAAATGGTTGACGATACTGCCGTCCCATCGGTCTCTGGCGTCAAGAAGGATGTGTCCACCGCTATCCTCGAACGCAAGAAGTCCCCGAACCGCCTCGTCGTCGGTAAGTCTTTAATCCTTCCGGCTAACCCAGATCTGATAGGGATGACGTTTCGCGGGGATTTCCAAAGATCGAAAGGACCGTGGCTCTTGTTTCTAGGGACTCAACTTGATGTTCGACGACGAACGCGATTCGCAATTTCCACATTTCACCCCACTGATGAACACCTTTTCCCGCTCCTGTATCTCTTGTCGAACTCCTGCAGATGAGGCCGTGAACGACGACAACTCCGTCGTAGCGCTTAATCTGGCGAAGATGGACGAGCTCCAGCTATTCCGCGGTGATACCGTCTTAATCAAGGGCAAGAAGCGAAAGGATACTGTCTGCATCGTCCTTGCAGATGAATTCTGCGAGGAGGGTAAGATCCGAATGAACAAGGTCGTCCGCAAAAACTTGCGAGTTCGCCTCGGCGATGTCGTATCCGTTCACCAGGTATGTTTTCTCGCGATCCTCAGATCTAGCTAGATCTTCCCCATATCCCCGTTTCTGCAAGATCTGTTTTCAGACAGCACCTGGTTTCTTCAACATTCGTGTTAATCGCTTGATGCGGTTTGATTCAGCTCTGAACACCTACCAGAAAATGCGCACGTGAATGTGTTATCTTGCAACTTACTGACCCCTCAATCCCCGTTCTTTGCTCCGCAGTGCACTGACGTGAAGTATGGACAGCGGATCCACGTGCTCCCTTTCAGTGACACGATTGAGGGCGTCAGCGGTAACCTGTTTGACGTGTACTTGAAGCCATACTTCCTTGAGGCCTACCGTCCCGTCCGTAAAGGCGACACTTTCCTTGCGCGAGGTGGGATGCGTGGAGTTGAGTTCAAGGTTGTCGAGACGGATCCCGCTGAGTACTGCATCGTTGCACCTGACACGGAGATCTTCTGCGAGGGCGAGCCCATCAACCGAGAGGACGAGGAGAGGCTCGACGAAGTAGGTTACGATGATGTCGGGGGCGTGCGCAAGCAAATGGCGCAAATTCGTGAGCTTGTCGAACTCCCCTTGCGTCACCCCACCTTATTCAAGACGATTGGTGTAAAGCCTCCCAAAGGTATTCTTCTCTATGGCCCTCCTGGCTCCGGAAAGACCTTGATTGCCCGCGCTGTTGCGAACGAAACAGGTGCCTTTTTCTTCCTTATCAATGGACCGGAAATCATGTCCAAGCTTGCCGGCGAATCAGAATCCAACCTTCGTAAGGCGTTCGAGGAAGCTGAGAAAAACGCTCCTGCTATCATTTTCATCGATGAGATCGATTCTATCGCTCCCAAGCGAGAGAAGACGCAGGGTGAGGTCGAACGTCGAATTGTTTCAATGCTCCTTACCTTGATGGACGGCATGAAGTCTCGTGCGCACATCATCGTCATGGGGGCAACGAATCGCCCCAACTCTATTGACGCCGCTCTGAGACGCTTCGGTCGATTTGATCGTGAGATAGATATTGGCGTGCCGGATGAGACTGGTCGCCTCGAAGTTCTCCGCATCCACACGAAGAACATGAAGCTAGATGAGGAGGTCGATCTGGAGAAAATTTCCAAGGAGACGCATGGTTATGTGGGAGCTGATCTTGCGGCACTTTGCACTGAGGCTGCACTGCAGTGCATCCGAGAGAAAATGGACGTCATCGATCTTGAGGATGAGACTATCGATGCCGAGATTCTGGATTCCATGGCAGTGACCAATGATCATTTTGTTACTGCTCTTGGCACATCTGACCCCTCTGCCCTTCGTGAGACTGTTGTCGAGGTTCCCAACGTGTCATGGGAGGACATTGGAGGCCTGGAGACCGTCAAACAGGAACTGCAAGAAACTGTTCAGTATCCAGTCGAGCACCCTGAGAAGTTTGAGAAGTTTGGTATGGCTCCCTCCAAGGGTGTTCTTTTCTACGGCCCTCCCGGTTGTGGTAAAACCCTACTTGCCAAGGCTATCGCAAATGAGTGTCAAGCGAATTTTATCTCGGTTAAAGGCCCCGAGCTTCTGACGATGTGGTTTGGCGAGTCTGAAGCAAACGTGCGCGAAATTTTCGACAAAGCGAGGCAGTCTGCCCCGTGTGTCCTTTTCTTTGACGAGCTCGACTCCATCGCCAACCAGCGCGGTTCCAGCTCGGGGGACGCGGGTGGCGCCGCTGACCGCGTCCTCAACCAGCTTCTTACCGAGATGGATGGCATGGGCTCAAAGAAGACGGTTTTCATCATTGGTGCCACCAACAGACCCGATATCATTGACTCTGCACTCATGCGTCCTGGTCGGCTCGATCAGCTCATTTACATTCCACTTCCTGACGAGAAATCCAGGCTCTCTATCTTCAAGGCAAACCTTCGCAAGTCTCCCCTTGCTCCTGATGTCGACGTGGACACTCTCGCACGTTTCACGAATGGCTTTTCTGGCGCTGACATCACGGAAATTTGCCAACGTGCATGCAAGTTTGCCATCCGAGAAAGTATTGAGCGCGACATCGAACGCGAGCGTGCTGCTGCGGCCAATCCTGATTCCATGGACAACGACGACGAATACGTTGACCCTGTTCCCGAGATCACAAAAGCTCATTTCGAGGAGGCGATGAAGTACGCTCGACGTTCGGTCAGTGATGCCGATATCCGCAAGTATCAGGCATTTTCGCAGACCCTCCAGCAGTCGCGCGGATTTGGTAACGACTTCCGCTTCCCGGACGGCGCAACTCGCCCCAACACTGCTGGTGGTGGAGGCGGCGACTTGAACGCGACCGGAGACGCGAATGTTTTCGCCGGAGGTGCGGGCGCGGATGATGACGATGATCTCTACTCTTGAATAATGCGATCAGATTTTGTAAATGAGACATCGATTGCAAAACACTTCACTACTTCTAGAGGACCTTCTCACTGGTCACACGCCGCCTCGTACTGAGCAGCATCCATGAGAGAGTCAAGCTCCGCAGGGGTGGACATCTTGACTTTCATCATCCAACCATCGGTGTACGCGCCCTCGTTAACCTTACCCGGCGAATCGGCGAGATCTTCGTTAATCGCGACCACCTCACCAGAAATCGGTGAGTACACATCAGAAGCAGCCTTGACAGACTCCACGACGCCAAAGGTGGCCTTGTGTGTGACGGTGGAACCAACTTCTGGGAGCTCGACATAAACGACGTCACCAAGCTCAGCTTGCGCATGATCGGTAATACCAACAGTGACGACATCGCCCTCAACCTTGGCCCACTGTGGTCACATTACAATAAATTTACATGAGTGTAGAAAGAAGGTCATCGCGTCAGATAATGCGCGCTGGGTCTGACTGATGAAAACCTTTGGGAGGCGCGTTTTTTTGTGTCTGGGGCAAGAAAAGGAAGTGAGTTGGAAAGTTTTGGCCGTGATCCGTGTGCCGTACCTCGTGAGACTGCATGTATTTCAAACCCTCGATGACTGCGCAGGGCGTTGAATGATGAAACGTGGGGAACGTCAGACGGTCGAGACGGTGGATAACGAAGAAGCGCGCTTGTAAGTCCGCCGGAAAGCCGAAGGAAAGGCAAAGTATGCAAGAAGATCGACGAGAGGGCTAGCTAGCTAGGCAAGCGAAAACCTCACCTGTGCTGTAGTTCCGCGCGATCGAGGTGCTCAAAGCAGGAATGCTGCTCTGAAGGCCTAATTTGGGTGCGGTAGCACGAACGAACTGACGAAGGGCCATCCTGATCAAGTGTGGGAGAAGGGTGTGGTGGACAGGGAGCCGGGAGTAGTGTAGCGCAGGTGCTGTGCCGTGCCGAGGACAGCTCATCGATCAGCAAGAAAAATATTAAAAACGAGCGGATAGGAATTTGCTCCTCCGACGTTCATCATCATTCGTCGATCGAAGTGAAGTGGCAACTCGGAAATCAGTGTAATTTTCAGTGTCTTGGCGTTTTTTAGGAAAACCGAAAGTGACTATTGGTCTCCCCGATTCATTTCTCCGAAGCATTCTACTTAAGCAGTGAGGAGGTAGCACGCACGCTCACTTAAGCACACCTTTAATATAAACATAGAACCCCCTTTCGGTACTTGTATAAGGTCGGTCCCCAGAACCTCTGTGGACTGCTACCTTGTGTGAGAACTGTGGCACTACTAATCAGTGCACCGCTAGAGCTTAAGCTAGCAACTCAACCTTTTAGTCAAACTTTCTTTGGTCAGAAATAAACATCAGATCTGAGGAGAAGCAGCTACATCATAGTGAAGACATCATTACTTTTACTTCATACTTGGCTGGAACCGTCTCTTGCGAACGTACATCAAGTCCACCTTCATTGCTGGAACATCCTTTGCATACACCTCATTCAGCGACACGGATCTCAGCTTTCATTCACTTTTCTTCGTCTTTTGACAATTTTACTATAATTTCTGACTGAACTCTCTATAACCAAAATACTTTAACAAGAGCTCGCCGACAACTGAAGTACTGCGTTAAACCGATCTTCCTCTGATTAGTATTACGTTAGTGACGAACGTTGCTACTGTCTTGTCTTTGATAGTAATAGTGATACGGAACTTAATTACTGTTAAACCTTGTTCTCAAGGTGCTTTACATAACAGTGCGTCACACGAAGCGAGCGGACGACGTCGAAAGGAACTCGTACCTTAACTTGTATCGCGAGAACTATAAAATAATTTTCCCCGGTTCTCAATCAAGACGTTTCACGACCGTGTCCCCACTTCTCGACGGAGACAAGATACTCACGTTGTGCGCGATGATGCAGTCCAGTCATGTTGCTACCGGGGCATTGGATCTGCATTTGACTGTCCGACAGGATGGACGTGTATCAAGCCAAATACGCGTCGAAGTTGAGCATCGGGCATGGCATCAGCGTCGTCGACTTCAACTCGGGAAACGCTCCTTTTCGCGTAAACCCTCGACGACCGCCATCACGGCTTTGACGAGCTCGTACGATATAGATCCCCTTCTCACGGTACGTAAGCGATCATTTGACATCTAACGTTCGATAGTTCGCTTCTCAATGCTGCACTACAGTATGATACTGAGATTCGTGCGCCTGCAGGAGACCACCATGTACCTGACGTCAGGGGAGCGACTTGCAACACCGAGATGGTCAAACTTCTGCAACTCATGTGCTGGAGTGTGGATCGGAAGAAGCGCGTCGTTCGAGCGACCGCTATCCAGAGATTGCGATATAGATATATCCGCTGGATTTAGATTGGTTCAAGGTGCGGAAAGCTGGACTATTTGCCGCGAACTCACGGAAAACACACCTTCGCACTGCCTCGAGCCTCTCTGCGAAAATACGCCCCAAGAACGCGACCTCATAAATCTAAGCACCTTGTCCTTCTATATCTGATTATTACCTTTCCTTACAATAGAGATCGGACAGCTTCGTGTCATTCGCTCGAATGGTAGAAGCATAGATGACACATTGACGAATATGGAACAGGTCAATGAGGGGCTTAAGGTAGGACATCCAGTAGGTACCAGCGCTCATCCAATCGATCGCACGCCACGCTGACTTAGGACTGACTCTGTTTTGCCCGTCCACGACCCTTCTCAGAATTCGACTCCAGCGTCAAGAAACCTCGACAGTGACGAACCTGGATTTGTGCGTGCTCACATGTGCCTTCGAACATCTGACATTATTACGTTTTTTTGTCCATGGCCCTGACCTTGCTCTGTATTTTGCTCCAAGTCTGTGAAAGCTTTAAGAACGCGAAACAACTGTTGTCAGCGATGAAGGCACCACAGACCTTCGCTGAAATCAAGTTGAACCAGATGCACTGACTACGCCCTACTCCATCTTCCATATCGATCGTGACGCAGGTATATTTCGAGGACGGAACGTACACATCAGGAGCCACGCAACTGTCGAAAGATATCGGTGAAACACGTCAGGTGCGCCAGTGCTCACAAAATTCTTCGCGGTTCTAGCCTGATTCGTTTCGGTTTTAGTTTTGTCGCTCCACACTTGCTTCCACCTGCTTGTCAAGGCATTTCTACCACGTCCACAGTTTTTCCCCGTGCTGACACACGTGTGTATCTTCCGCCCTTTTCTTATTTAGATTTTTGAGTTCAACATCATAGCTCCAGGGGGCGCTGAGTGCGCAAGAGTTTCGCAAACGGTTTCTTTTTCCCCTTCAGCACAGTTTCGCCTGGGAAGAGTCGTGGTGAGTATAGAGAAGTGGTTGGGTCCTGAGCGGGCATACTCTGACGTTGAGGTCGAACAGGAAGCAAAAACAATGCAAGAGATCGCAATGCTTCCCACGGAACCCGCAGAGAGTGCTGTCGGGGAGTGGCGATCTTTCAACCGTTTAGCAGTTCCGACAAGTCTTGTCGGCGACAGAGTAAACTCGAGTGCGCAAGAAAATATTGATGGCGCGCGTTTCAATTTCGAGTGTGAGGAGACGATTCAACGCGCGAGAATTTTGAGCGAGGAGGATGGTGACGACGTCCTTCTAGCTCAGCACATATCCCTTCCTGGTGGAATTACAACAGGAGTGATCGTGTCTGGAAATAGACTCGTCATCAGTGCTGGATGGTCAACATCTCGTGGAGTCTGTAAGGTTGTCGAACGAGAGTACGAGCACGGCGGTGCGACCAAGCTGCTCGAGGTGAGAGATAGCAGCAGAGTGTTCGACAGATGGGTGGGTGGAGAGATGTAATGCGAGGCAAGGCCACGTGTTTGGCCGAAGATGAATTCGGAGTACAACAGTAACATATCCTGCAAGGATGATCTATCTTGTCTTGTGATGCTCCAGTCGAAGAGAATCGGGAAAAAAGTAAATTCGAAGACAAAAGAGAATTCTTATCGACAGGATGGTGGTGTCGAGGAGACACCGTGAAGGAGCGGAGGGGAGGAAACAAAGGGCGCACTCTGAGAGGTGCCGCTCGTTAACCTCCCATCCTCGTCGGCGGAAGCACAACGACACTTGTGGTGGTCGTTGCTTACTTCTTCGCCTTCTTGGCGGCCTTCTTCTTGGGCGCCGCCTTCTTCTTGGCGGCCTTCTTCTTGGGCGCCTTCTTGGCCTTGGGCTTCTTGGCCTTCTTGGCCTTCTTGGCCTTCTTCTTCTTGGGGGCGGCCTTCTTCTTGGGCTTCTTGGGCGCCTTCTTCAGGGCCTCACCGAGCTTGTAGCTGGCCTTGACCTTGAGAAGCTTGCCGGACTTGACGAGGTTCTTGAGCTGGGTGGACAGAATCTTCTTGAAGTTGCCGGGGAGCTTGAAGTTGGAGCCGAGGTACTTGGCGATGGCGGGGACGGAAGAGCCGTTCCTGTCCTTGAGGGCCAGGATGGCGGCCTTCACCATGTCCTCGTACTTGGGGTGGGCGGGGGGGGCTTTAGGGGGCATCTTTGCTTGTTGGTTTGTGTCGACGGCGCACCGTGGAATGCAAGTTCCGCGCGAACAATCCGATTTAAAATAAAGCTCCGAAAAAAAACATATCGCGTAATCGTGAAATGTATAGCAGGGCAATCAGTCTACGAAAAATGTCATCAATATACATGATTCATTTTAATTGATTTTTTTGAAGCGGGTGTTTTTAATCGAATCCATTTTTCGATGTAAAACGCGTACTTTTGTCCATATATATCGCATTTTGTAAACAATCCCGTGAGGAATTCCTCATGGTCCCGAGGTATCGGCAATTCGTGCGTTAATTTTGTCGGTTTGAATTCGCTTTTTCGCTCGTCTCATTTTCCTCAAGTTTTCGCTTTTTTCTCCTCTTCTGTGTGATGCTGAAGAAGCGGTTTTCACCGATCGCGGTGGACAGAGTTTGCTTCATCAACATCGATCGAGTTTATTTATTATCTCAGCTGGATCGCGAGCGAGCGCAGTCCTTCTATGGAAATGGCGTGAGATGGCGTGAAGTGGCGTGAAGCCAGGGGGACATAGTGCACCACAATCGGCCTTGAGCGTTTTTGGTTTTTCCTCGGAAAACGGCTGACGCACAAGGCTAGATATTTGCGGCGCAGATTTTTTGCGGCGCAGATTTTGAGGGCTTCTTGCATTTTCAAGACTATTTGTATTTAACTGCCTTCCAGTTTTCTGCGTCGTGTGTTGTTTTGGACACACGCATTTTCGTGAGGGGCTCACGTCCTAGGTTTCGTCTGGCTTCTTTCACTCTCTTCCGCGCAACGACGGACCGAGTCGCACGTGTAAAACCCTCTGACACCCATATCAACACCATGACCGCCGTTAATGAGGTCAAGCATGTTATGACTGAGGCTGTTGAGGACAAAAGACTGCCCGTCACCGTTCTCTCTGGATTTCTGGGAGCCGGAAAAACCACCCTGCTGAAGAAGATCGATCTCGCGAGACCGCATTCAAGTCGTCGACGCCAAAGGGGAATCGCGTCCGTGGAAGTGCGCGCTCGTCGTGTATGATATGGGCGCTATCAACTTTGACGCGGATGAAATCAAACACTCAAAGCTCGTTCAAGAAGAAGCCGAGATGGTGGAAAGTGACTGGGAGCCATGTGTTATGACATGAAGGAAAAATTGCAAGCGGTTGGAAAATGGAACGACAAGCTATTATGCAGAACCCGGTATTCACGTTTAGTGCTGATCGGCGTAAACTATCAGAACTATCAGAACATCTATTGAGCACTCTCGACCTTCACGGTTTCAAGTCGTCACTTCCTCCGCTTCTGAAAGTCGTGTTGGAAGCTGTTGAACGTTTGTCGACCCCTAGCGCCTTCTTCGCGCCTTCCAACACGAAGAAGAACACACCACCCCCAAGCCCAATAAACGTCACTCTCGGGCTGATGCCCTTGAGCAGAGCGATCCACCCCTCTTCAGCCACCGTACGTGTTACGCAGTCCATCACGCCTTTATAGTAACGTGTTTCGCCTTTCATACCTCCTTGTGTCATCAGTCGTGTTTTAACAACGTCCAGAGGCGTAGTCACTGCGCCTGTCAGCATTCCCGCAACGGCTCCGATGGCGGCCGACTCATGCTGCTTGATCTCGTTTTCAGAGCCTCCACTAACAGACGACCAAGTGATCTTCATCTGCTCGTAAGATGCGAACTCGATCGCGTCGAATGGTAAATCGCGTAAAAGAAATGAGCCGAACCCAGCGAAGAGCCCTCCAGCGATGCCCTCCCGAGAGGCAATTTGCCAGACTGCGCCTCGTGCACTTGTGAACTGCCCCGTCTGCATGCGAGACTTGACAACCTCGGTCGGCACTCGCACGATGGAGGCTGCGAGTCCTGCAGATGCGGCGGCCGTGAGATGCGCAGCGATCGTGCGGTCGGAGTGCATCAGTTTATCGTCATCGAGAGGAAGCAACATACGTTTCGCTGGCTCGTATACAGCGAAGAATACTGCGCAGGCGGGGACAACACCAGCGAGATTCCCGCCGATCCCTTTGTACAAGTTTCTCCAATTCACCGATGCTCCCCCGCGCGCAGCTTGCAGACGAGTCTTTATCGTGTCTATGGGATACAACGTCGCTTCGACTGCAGCACCCGCAATGACACCTGCGGAAACGTGGCATGCAAGCTCTGACGCCTCCATCCCTGCCGCCGCCTGAAGTCCTGCGCCGCCCCCACTGCATGGTCGACAACAAGAAATGGCCAAGAAGTGGGCTGTTTTATTTTACATTACATGTTTATTTATGCACTTGCTCGCTACTACTGCGTACGCTGTCGTCGTCACCGACCTATCTATGCTAGCTAGCTAGAGCAACCTACATATGATATGTATGTAGAAGATCCTATTATTATTAAGTCGAGGAAGAAAGTTTGTACAACGAGTACGACGTGTATATTACGTGCGTGTATGTAGACTACATACGTAGTCTAGAGCTAGTCTATGTACATACATCGACTATCCATGCACGCATGCATAGCATGTAGGTGAGTTGAATTATGTTTCTAGCTATGTAGCTACTAGCTAGCTAGCTAGCTAGCTAGGGCTAGTCGGCGCAGGTTTGTTCAACGCAAAGCAGCAGAGGCATGGGATACTTTTTGTTCTATGGAGTGTAACGTTTGAAGGTGTGCCTTTAACACTTCGCTGGGGAACGCATTGTTCGGTGCTGAGGTTTCCGCCGCGCGGTTAAGTTCCTGCGAAGAAGTTGAAAGGAAACCGGAACACGCGGAGTCAGTACGTATTTGCGTACATGTATATATGCAACACGTAAGATTTTTGATGTTGCGTACCTCTTCGCCGTCTGCATTTGAAGGCACGATTCCGTGAAGAGCATCGCCCAGGCTACTAAGATGAGCGCTTATAGACTCTGCGAGGCTGTAAAGAGTATCCTGGCTGCTGGACGTTTGAATCTCAAGTGCAGCGCTGTGCTGGGGAGACCTACGAAGGACAAGAGGAGGAATGTGGAAAGTCAGTTTCGCTCGAGAACATGGGGTGATGTTCACACATAGAACTCACCTGGACAGATGCTCAGCTTCAGCTTCCATGACGTTCAGCGCATCACTGATTTGTTTTTGGTGAACTTGAAGGATATCGAGCTGACGCTCCAGCCTATCTTGGGAGGTTGAAGCTTTCCCGAGGTCAACCTGGAATAAGAGCAAGAATCAAACTCAGTAAGTATAGGTGAAGGTTATCGAGCAAGGACGTCGCCCCACCACTCAATAGACAAGAGAGATGAAGTGATGATGGAACGAGTCTAGGAGAATGTTTCATATTTGCGGACTCCTCACCTGCAAGGCCATGAGCTGGTGCCTGTTTTTCAAGATGTGGCGATCCCACTCTGCAAGACTCTTAGCCTTGGACTTGAAGAAGTTCTGCGGAGCGGGGACAAGCATCGCCGAGGGGGCAGTCTGTTAGCGACATGTGATACAAAGGGAAGAGACTTCCACAAACCAAACAATTTCAACCAACTCAGTCTTGCGAAACGTACCGTGCGACTCTCGAGCTCTGTATTCCAAGAGAGCACGACCTCGCCGACGCTCTTTGCTTGGACCTCTGACGGCGCCTGCAAAAAATGGTATGGGAAACGAGGATTTAGCGACACGGGCAAGGTTTAAACTGGACGACTGCAGCATCCGTGACATTGAAAACAACAGGACGGCGCGCTTCAACATAGTCTAGTGTCGTACCTTCATGGTGTCTACCTTAGGTTCGTTCGGAATCGTAGGTGTTGGGTTGATCGGGAGTGAGTTTGGTGTGGCCTTCTGTGAGACTTTCTTTGTAAAATCGGATCGATCATTAATTATATTAGTTTATTTGAAAGTAATACGTTTACGTATGTAGAAAATACACGGCGTGCCTCCTGGGTGCGTGCGTGGGTGGGTGCGTGTTGCTAATAATAATAAGTAGTAGCTACTGTTGGAATATAAGAGTAGAAACGTGTTGGAGTGCAGAGAATAGTAATTAAAAGTTTGAAACTAGGGTTATGTTTATCCGGGTGATACTTGTCATTATTCCGACAGCTACATATCGATAGCGTAGCCGAGTAGATTCTCCAAGTAGTTATTTTTACTACCAGTACTACTACTGGTATTTTTGCACACCCGGTTGAAATCCAGCAGAATATAATAGTCTATTATGTAGCTCTACTATCTATTATACTGCGTACTGCTGTTGTTCCGATCCACGCACGCACGCAGCATGCAGCAGCAGAAGGTAACAGGAAACAAAAAATAAAGAAGGAGCGAGGCAAAAAACCGCCTTAACCGGCTGCGGACGGCACTGTGCCGAATGCACCGCCTGGAGATCTGAGAGCGAAGAGCGTAAACCTATACACTAAAGGTGCACGAAAGGACGGGCAAATACTGCTGAGATGGTTGCGACAGTCTGTCCCAAACTGATGCCTGTGTTGAAATGGAGTGCCGTTAGAGGCTACACGACTGCATCGTCGCCAAGGCTAAGCTCGAAGCAAGTCTTAGTCCCTCCGCGGCAACGTCTCGTTTACCACCAACATGCTTCAGCGCATTCGACGACGTCCTCCGGCCAACCCTCCCCGGACATGACTGGGCGAGCACAAGAGGCAGCAGAACTAATTCGAGAGATCGTCGACATCGCCGTAGCCACGGGACCGAGCGGCTTATCCCGCACTTTTTACGCGGCACAAGCTTTCTCCGACCTTGGGACTCGTCTACTGCAAGACCCCACAAACCTTCCAAAACCAGAAGAACTGTTGCGCCAACTCTTTGAGGCCTTGGGTTCGACATACATCAAGCTCGGGCAGTTCATCGCGAGTTCACCAACTTTGTTCCCAGATGAATATGTTAGCGAGTTTCAAAAGTGTTTCGATAGAACCCCGGCTGTGCCGTTCACCATTATTCGTGAGATCATAACAGACGAGCTTGGGAAGCCAGTGGAAGATATTTTTGAGAAAGTTGATCCTGTCCCACTAGCGTCGGCTTCTGTGGCACAGGTCCATGCTGCGGTGTTGAAAGGGAGCAAGAAAAACGTTGTCATCAAAGTTTTGAAGCCTGGTGTCACAGAAACCCTCAACGCAGATTTGTCATTCATCTATGTGGCGTCGCGAGTCTTAACTTTCCTCAATCCAGAGCTCTCGCGACTTTCAATGGTTGATATTGTCGGAGACGTACGCGCCTCAATTATGGAGGAAGTGGATTTCACTAAGGAAGCTCAAAATATTCTTGCGTTTCAGAACTACTTGAATAAGGCAGAAATCTCCGACGCCATCGCCCCTTATGTTTATCTAGGCGAATCCTCGACGAAGGTATTGACTCTTGAACGGCTTTATGGAAGTCCTCTCACAGACCTGAACGCGATACGCGACATTACGGGCATCGAAGCTGCAGGTGCAGATGTTGACGACAACGCCGAACGAATTCTCATCACGGCGTTGAATACGTGGTTTGGCTCGGTTCTTGCTTGTGAGTCGTTTCACGCTGATGTACATGCTGGAAACCTCTTGGTCACTAGAGAGGGGCGCGTCGCATTCATTGACTTTGGTATTGTTGGCCGCATCTCGCCTGCAGTTTCGGGTGCCGTGCAGATTTTCTTTCAGGCAACTGCCTCTCGAGACTATACACTTATGGCAAAATCCCTCGTGCAAATGGGGGCTGCAGAGACCAACGTCAACACTGTTGAATTCGCTGATGATTTGCAAAGTATATATGAGTCTTTGGATCGATTAGATCCAGATATTGTCGTTTCAGAAACTGATGATGGGAATGGCATCGCTGCCACGTTGGCTGTGGATCAACAAGTGGTTAGTCAACTGTTAGTGGACGTCGTGCAGGTCGGGGAAAAAAATGGAGTAAAGTTCCCTCGAGAATTTGGGTTGCTCCTCAAGCAAATTCTTTATTTTGATAGGTATGTCAGATTACTTGCGCCAGAGATCGAGGTCGTGTCAGACGAGCGTGTAGCATTTATGGACTCTGCGGCGCTACAGTCTAAGGACCGGACAATGACGTAGATAATATTTCGTTCGCGCTCATATCTTTTAATTACAAATCAGAGGCTGAACTTGCACCTGTTTGAAGCATTCTAACTGCTGATCTTCTTCCTTCGGCGTCTCCCAAGCCAAGCATGCTTGAGATCTCCTCAATGCGTGACTCTTCGTCGACTAACGCGTCAACAGTTATTCGAATCCTGCCCTCACTGGAATCTTTCGCTGTCTCTCCCGTCTCGTGTCCAACCCCCTTACTGATACGCAAATGTCTGTCTCCATATGCTGCGACCTGCGGTAGATGCGTAACACAAAGTACCTGTTGATTTCCTTTGTCGGCTAGCATTCGGAGGGAAGCCCCGATTTTATCCCCAATTCGAGCACCAACACCACTGTCTAGCTCATCAAAGACAGAGATTCTGGAAGATTGAATTGCATCCATTTCCACAAACGAATCGTGTGTCTGTATCAGCGAGGATAAACCCGCCTCTGCAGCAACACCACGCAGCGCTCCCTGCAGGGAGCGAGCAAATCCTGGCATTTCATTTATTTCTTCGCTCTTCTCCCCGTGCGTCGCGTCTCTCTGAATTGCAGGCGAGAGCTTCATCGCGAGTAAGAGCCGAGCGGTCTCTCCACCTGAGGCTACTGAGCTCATGGAACGTAGGGACTCATTCGGTCCTGCAGCGAGGAGGAATGTCACCCGATCGAGTCCACCGGGTCGCACCCGAAATCGCGAGGATCCTTCTTCACCAACATCCGTGGCGGATTCATCGACGTAGATGGTAGGAGGCGGTGACGACGCTGGGATCACTTCATCACTGGAGATGCTTTCCCAGCTCAAGGAGACATCAAAGCGGTAACCCTCCATCGCAAGAGAGGAAAGTGCAGTCGTGACGTCGCGCCGAAGAGCAACAGCTGCCTTCCTGCGAGATTTTGCGAGTATCAGTCCAGCTTCGGCCAGTTCTGTTTCAGTAGCAGCTGCCAAAGCGGAAAGCGTTTCGCGTCTTTCTTGAAAGTTTTCCGCAGCATCTAATCTTGCTTTCGCGGCCTGCACAATTAATTATCCATCATGGTGGAAGACGATAGAACTTGTGTCAGTTTTTTCGCAGGAGAAAAGAAGGACGAAGTGAGTCAAAGGGTAAAATCCGAATCCGACGGGTTGCTAGATTCCTTACCTCAGCAGCATCACAAGCTTCGTCAATATTCCGGACACCAATGCTTCGGCACAGCCGATCTAGCTTACGGAGTCGGCCAACGCACTCTTCTTGGTGGTAGGGGTCAGCACGCAGTATGGTAAGATAATCAGCCACCCGCCGCTCTGCTTCTGATATGAGAACTTCAGCTTCTCGACACATCGAAAGTGCATCTCTAAGCCCCGCCAATGCAGCATCAGTTTCATCGGAACTATCATCCGAGTTCGCTTGCATATTTGAATCTTCATCTGCTTCGCTGGAATACGTTCCACCGTGTGCGCCCGCGCCTGGTGCTGATCGCTGTGCATTACTGAGCAGGCCCTTGATCTGCATCGATGCGTTTCTAATACCACTACGAACGCTGCCCTGAGTATCAACGACCGTAACGCCACTGTCACCACTGAGTGTACTCATCACACTGCTACATGCGTCAACAGTCATTCGGGCTCCTTCCAGGCGACGCAACTCACTTTTCAGCGCAACGTCTTCCCCTCTGACAGGTTCTACTGCTTGTACTGTATCTATCAAATTATTGAGTTCTTGTCGTTCATCTGGCGAGATCTCTTCTAATAAAGCAAGTTCAGAACGGTGCAAGAGGAGCGCCCCGGCAAGTTCGTCGAAGCGCATCCGAAGTTGGCGTGTCCCAGCCCAATCATCTAAAAGCTGCTTTTGAGCCTCCTCATCGGCGATGGAAGCTGCCGTACCCTGACCATTGAAGTCAACCAGAACTTTTCCCAGCTCTCTCAGACATTTCACTGGTACAGTCGTGCCATTCACACGGCAGACGCTGCGTATGCGTCTCTGCGTTTGATGATGAGCTTCTTGGTTCAACTCGGTATTTGGGTCCTCTACAACAGATCCTGGACGATTATCAACAATGTAGACGAGGCGACGTTCCACGAACAATTTTGCTGTAGACTGAGATGATGAGAGTCTAGACAATTCGGGTACATCGTGTTTTCGAAGGATCGACCCTACTTCGGTAAGTGTATCAACGCCAACGCAAAACCGTCCCTGCAACTCTGCACAGTCAGCTCCGCTTCGAATCCCCTCTTCCCGAGCAGGCGCACCACACAGTTGAGCGATGGCTTCAAGAAGCACAGACTTACCACTCCCAGACTGCCCAGTGATGATGTTCAGGTGAGGGTGGAAACTCACGTGCTGATCATCGACGAGTGCAAAGTCGCGTACGTACAGGTCGCGAAGATGTGTGGTGCTCGAAGTGCCCTGGGCACGAGAAACAGTGGAGCATCTTGTAGCCCGCCTGCTGCGGGAAAGAGTAGGACGAGGTAGAAGCCTCCCCGAAGAACTGACGAACGTGCGGTAAGAGTACGCGCTCGTCATTTGAGAACACGCTACCCTTGTGTTACTCAGTAGTAACAAACAGACCCTGTCCCGTGCCGTCTGCTGTGCTCTGCACGCGACAAGAGACCTTCATTTCATTCGCATCGATCATGTGCTAGCGCACACGGACAAACATTTTTTCCTCACTGAAAATCCATATGATTTCATCATATTTAATAGGCTAACCGTGGGCCATAAAGAATTTACGAAAGAATGATTTTGTGGGCCAAATCGTTGGAGCAGGTAACACCCCAAAAAGGCTCGCATCGTCGCTCCTTCATCACACTTCAGCCCCCGCCGTCGTTAGGCTGCGACTCATTTCAGTCTAAACAGGGGGGGGATGATGGCAGGATCCACGCAGAAGAAAGCGAATGCTTTTGCTTCGAGTCCGCTATCAAAGCGCTCCGGATACCTGAACACTCCCTCGTCGGACTCCAAGTCGGATTTCGCGTACTCTGGTGGCGCTCTCGAACGTTTCGTGTTCATCACTCCGGCCTTCATCTCTATCTTTATGATCACATTCGTAACGTTTTGGGGTGCCCGCGTGTCGCCTGCTCTGACAGTTGTATTCATCTGCTGCTATGTCTCTTATGGTTGGGTCAAGGGAATCCACTCAGCTCTGTTCTCGCTTTTCGTGGGTATCCCGAGATGTCATGCCTATCGAGATGTAAACTGGCATGAACTCGCAAAGAACCCAGAACAGCAGAGTCCCATCATCGAACGCACATTCGGTCCACAAGGCCCTGTGTTTAAAACCGGCCGGTCCCCTTTGCCCATTCAGTCCCCCGCAGGTGGCACTGAATACCACAGCTTAACAGACAAGTTTGAGTCCCTCGTTCACGTGTGCGTCATTCCGACGTATAAAGAACCTTTAGGGACTCTGAGAAAGACTGTAGGAACTCTCCACGCACAGTCATGCGCGAAGGAGAAGCTCATCGTATGTCTCGCCACGGAAAGTCGTGATACAGAAGCCCCAGAGAAGGTGAAGGCTCTGTTATCAGAATTCGGTGATGGCCTTCTTGGGCTCTTTTACACGACACACGTGCTCGCCGAAGGTGAAGCTGTTGGAAAGTCGTCCAACACAGCTTGGGCTGTTCGCTGCGTCAAGCACACTTTGGTTGACACTTGGGGCTTCGTCCCCGAAGATGTCCTCCTCACTATTTGTGACGCAGACACGTACTTCGATGTACAATTCATGGATTGTCTCGCATTTCACCATGCCCAAGATCCGCTGCCTTATAACACAACTTACCAAGCTGTGGAATGTTTCTTTCCCAACATTTGGGCCGTTCCTATCATTGTCCGCATCAAGGCATTAATCGACTCTGTCGGGTTTCTTGGTCAACTCGCGAGTCCATTCAGTCATCCGTTCCCTTTCGCCATCTACAGTCAATCATTGAGGACGGCGATTGACTGTGGATACTGGGATGTTGACATAATTCCCGAGGACTGGCATCACTTTTTGAAGTGCTGGTTCCGCCGCGATGGGAACTTCCGCGTCGTTCCTGTATTTTTATTCATGGGCAACGACGCAATTGAGGATGAGACCTGGTGGGCTGCGAACAAAGCGAGATACACGCAAGCGAAGCGACACGCATGGGGAGCCATTGACCTCGCATACATCGTTTGCCAGTATGTTGCCCGCATGGATCGCGTGCCTTTCCGCAAGGTGTACAAGCTATTTACGCACGCCTCTGAACACCACATCAGTTGGACCCTTTACTGGGTCACAGTCATGCTTGGATCTCTCGTGAGCACCTGGATCAACCCTGTTCTTGAGACATACCCGTTTGGCATTGGTCTTCGAAAGCTCGCCATGCTTTGCTTCTTACCCATGATGTTTGCTACGACGATGTTCATGATCGGAGACTTCTACATCAGGATGTTCCTTCTGCACGATCGTCGACATTTTGAGGCCAACGCGGCACCCATGTGGTGGCAGGTGCTTTCTCAGATTCAATGGTTGCTCATGCCTGTAGCTGATCTTTTCTTTGGATCCATGGCTGGCCTCGATGCCCAGCTACACATGGCGATACAGCCTACTATGAAGTATGAGGTTTCAACAAAGGTGTCAAAGGATGGGAAGGTCGGGGGCTTGGTGCCCGAGAGTACAGAAAGTGGGGCGAGTGATTATCAGTCTGCTGAACCGTAGAAGTTGGGCCTCTTTGTACCACTATTCGTAGTGTTAGTATCTTCGTATATAAAGCCCATAGTTCCGTAAGTTTCTATGTGGTCTTTAGATGCAGCCCTTACATGATCCTTCTTAGATTTCTTCTTCTTCCCCTCCTAGACGAGGGCGATGACTCGTCGCTTTTCCTGCTCCTCGCTTTCACTTGGACGCCTTACTGCCTTAAATACAATTCAAATTACAAGTGCCACCTTCTACTAAAGTGTGCTCTTTCACTCTTTCGACTAACCTTTAATGTTGGAGAGCTGCTGTGCTGTGGCAAATTCACGAGCTTCCCATGCTGACAACCTTGCAACATCAGTAGGATGAAGCGTGAGAAACCCAAACCCAGAATTGTCAGGCACAGACAGAGCTTGCACGGCGGCAAGAACTCCTCCTCCTCTGACATAAATATGAAGTGCAGCTGCTACTCCCAAAGCCGTCGTCCAATCGCTTGGCGCGCACAATATCAATATTTGATCGCGCTGAGAGCGATCGTGTTGACTATGGTAGCCACAATTCATTTCATCGTCATTTGGTGTTTCCAGCTCACAGGTTCTTGCAAACAGATGTTCCACTTCCCGCAGTGCCTCTGTAAATAAAGAATTTGCTCCGAGACTGAAATCAGAAATAGACGGAAGGGAGATGCGCTGCGTGGTCACTCCTGTGGCAGCTGCGCGTTCGGTGAAATTGCTGATGGCATCAGACTCGTATTCATCGATGTGCGAAACCTCGTCTGATGCGCAAGGTGTCGACATGTCATCCACGGACTGTTCTCGGGAGCAGATGATAAATGTGAAAGTTTGTAGTTCCTGCACTGACATCCCAACCACAGAGTCAAGGTTTCCTATGTATACGCCATTCAGTCGAGAAGCTGATCGGAAAGCTCGGAAAATCTTCCCAGGCGCAAGCCTCGAAATGTCTGCCGTAGAATGGGGTGGACGCATCATACTATTTTCTTCCACGCGATTCGATGCCGTTGGGAAGTAGCCTGATAGGGATGTGCGCCGAGATGCACATATTTCCACAGGCCATTTTGCTTCTAGAGGAGCAGAAACTCCTGCACGTATGGACCATGGGCTATCACTTCCAAGCCAACGGACCGAGGCAAACTCATGTGAGGGAGACACAAAATTAGGGTCAAGTTTCATCCTGAGGGAAGCAAACTTTGTTCTAACCTTGGCTAAATTTGGCCGCAGGCTTGGGTCACGCACCAATAACCACATGATAAAGTGCTTAATCGACGGCATTGTATCCAAATCCTTCCTTGACTGAGGTGGTAGCAAGTCAGAATTCGGTGTGACTGTGCGCAGAAAAAAACGTATCCAATCAGGATCATACAGTAAGAAAGAGTTGGTGATAATTTCATATAGCAGACAACCAAGAGCCCAGATATCTGCAGGATGCCCGCACTTCTTTGATTTTCGCCTGTCATAATTGTTCGCTTCCGTTTTCGACGATGTGCTCACTGTAAGCATTTCAGGTGCTTTGATATACTCAGTGCCTTTGTTTCGCAAAGTACCCTCAGTCTCTGACGGACCAAATGAACGGCTCTCACCAAAGTCTGTGATAACGATACGAAATACAGACAAAGTTGAACGTTCTGGTGGATTCCAGAAATCGCTCACCGAGCAACCCTGCGTTGGCTCAAGTAAGAAGTTGTCTGCCTTAATATCGTAGTGAACCACTCCAAACCTTTCTAATGCTGCGACAGCCTCAAGGCAATGCGCATAAATAGCAGAATACAGCAGTAAGGGTCGGGAAGTACAGGTAATTTCTCGAGGCATGTCGCACACATGCCCATGATTGGTTCTCCATTGTTTAAGTGAAGTCGGGTAATGCTGCATCACAATAAAGAAGCTTCCTTTGGACACACCATAATCAAGCATTTTCACAACAGACGGCTCACGTTCCATTGCTTCGAGTAAGGCGATTTCGGAATAAACGGCAGTCGCAGAAAAAATTCCGTGCACATCTTGAGCTGTGTCGGTCACTTTCACAGCCACTTCCATCGATCTAAGTGTGCCTAGTTCGTAAGGAAGAACGCATCTATAAATCTCGGCAAAGGCACCTTTTGCAACAAATTTTTTCGTTGCGTATCGTTCCGGGCTGAAGAATGCGTCTGATGACAAGCGAAGCAGCCTTTCAACATCGTTACCAAGAGCTTCGACTCTAGAAACAAGAGCAGAGACTACAGACGCGTTACCAACGTGATTTAAATGGGCTCGAAGACGAAGAGGAACGCCGTGCACGAGCTTTTCAAAATGCAGCTGTGAAAGGGAACGTTTTTTAGATGTCTGAGCTTCTTCATCAGCGTATCTTGAAGAGATATATTTCCTGTCAACTTCACTATGTTCAGGTTTAACGTGAACGAGTAAAAGCAAAAGGAGTTCAATCATAGCCGCATGCACACTAACGTCCTGGTACAACTTTCGACAACCCCGTTTCAAGAAATACAGCTTTTCTGCAACGCGCCGTGACGATGTGGTTGCAGGGTCCTCAACTTCACTAGGATCTATATGTGCACCTGATGAGAGTGCTGAGGTTCCTTTCGTGATGTATATCGAGCTCTTAGCCTGGTGATATCTCGAGGAACGATCTTGTTCTTCAAGATGTTCATTTCCCTTACTTTGTTTGTCAGTGAAGCACCCATCATAAGCCTTGTGTGTCAGTTTGGACATGGCAACTTGTTGAAAAAAGTCTCCTTTTGCTTCAGATGTTTTACCACTGCCATGAAACACAGTATATTTCTTGTTATGTGAGCCTCCCGAATTTTCTAACTCCTCTTGTAGAATCACATCTTCCATTAGATCACCAATATGAGGGGTAGAATGTTCTAGTCGACCGTCTGTTTCAAAGCTGATGGTGTCGGGTGATTTTCCGAGTTCAGCAACAGAAAGCTGTACACCACCGCGACCCGAGCTCATGGTGCTTCTGAACATGGGCATTGGAATCACAAGCCCGTGGTTGGGAGTTAGAGGCTGAGAAGGCGTCGTGTCCTCATTCAAAATTGGCTCTGCTGAAAGTTTCAAGGTTTCATTGCCTTCACGTTTCAAGGTAGCGTCAAATATATTTTCGTTTTCTTGAGCAGAATATTTTAAGGCTTTCAGAGAGGCCTCATATTCAAGAGACAGCTCTCTCAAAATAAAGTCAGCCACACGAAGTCGAGTCAAGCTGCTTGAAATGGAAGTATTCCAGTGAGTGAGATGAAAATTCTGATTGGTAGCGATCACATCGCAACATGGATTTGCTCGTCCTGAAGATAGCCCACTGTCATCGTTGGCCCTCAATAATAATGAAATGAGGGACGTAAGGTGACTCACGACAAGCCCTGCCCAGTTAGGTGGAAGATGTCCATCGAGGTCATAATCACAAAGGTATAGACGCATGAAATTCATAAAATGTGCGTGAATCATATCGTCAACAGTTCCTCGCTTTTGCTGCGAGTCTGGCTGCGTGGAAGAGAAAGTCGTCACTTGACGCGCGGGAACCGTATTGGATTGCTGCTGAGCAACCTCTGTTCGAGTGGTAACATCAATAGCACTTGGATGAGTGGCCTGGCGAACTTTTCGATTATGCGCGAGGATACCCGGTATATCTGCTGCTAAACCACTTTCACCCAAGTTCTCTGCCAGAGTAGACAGTGTGAGAGGTGTTGAGATTACATCTGAATCTCCAGCGAGCTCACCTACATGTCCCAGTGTTAACACTTCAGGTGCCCGATGCCTATCGTCGTGGATGTCACTTCTACTCAAACCCGATGCAGCCGAGCGTCGAGAACTGCGCGTCCTGTCAGATGACGTGTGAACATTTTTTCGCCAAACTTTACTGATGATGTGTAGTCTGCGCCATCTTGGCAAGTTGACAACCTCGGTTTGACTACCAGGCGGCGAATCGTAGTCCGCCGAGGTCATTTTTGAATTACTCGGGCATCTTGAAGAATAAAGGGCGTCTCAGCTGGTATGCACGCGATTTTTGTGGCATGTCCTATCAAACTCAGCGCTTACGCAGTTGTGCGAACTTTCCAGCCGTGCGGACCTTCCCAGCTTCCAGAACCACGACCCTTTGAAGAAGATAGAGGGATTGCGTGCGTGTGTGGCTTTTGTACTACGAAGCTAAATATTGTCGTCAAGCAAGCAAGCAAGCACTACGAGAAAGAAATCCCTAATAAAATCGCCCTAAAATCCCCCTAAAACCCAAAATAGCTGTTTGAGCACCCTAAAACTCGGAAGGGGATTTTAGGGGCCCTAAAATCGCCCTAAAATCGCCCTAAAAATTGAGATTTTGGGACGAATTTATTTCACATATGTTGTCAGTCATAAAAGTTTGAAAATACACTTATTTTTTCTTTCGATTATTTATTTTCGTCCGTCTTCTTATCTTCTTCGATCAGGACAGGAAGGAAGCTGTCAGAGATCCGGGGCGCAGCCCCTGCGCCCTGGACCTCCACTCACCCGAACCGTCACGTCATCATGTAACATTGTGCACCTCTATGAATAATTTCTATCTTTTAGCGATTAAACCCTTGATTTGAAGTGGGATGATGTTCTGTGTCTGGCTTGAATACGAAAGCATGCATCCATCGAAGATAAAAAAGCCTGGCTGGGAGGAAAATTTTCCTTCATGGAGACCTCGTCTTGAGCTCGAGAAACGTTTTTGCAACCTGGGGCGACGTTGATTTCTTCAGTAACGACTATGCTATAGGTCGACTTTGCTGATGTCGCTCCTCGCCCCCGCCCATATCACACCCCCAGCTTGTTACGGTCCATTATCTGTGTTGGCACGGTGTAAACAAAACGTCTCGGATCGTCCCACGCCGCCGCCGCCAACAAACACTGATGATGATGTTGGGTTATATGTACGTGTCGAAATATTGAGTGGCACCACTGACGATCCATGCCTGTCGAACCTTACTGCGTGGATGTACTCGAGCATGCTTGGCCGTCTCACACAGTATTAGTCGATGATTCAAGCAGACTCCGTGTGCGTCTCGTGAGTCGGGAAAGCGGCGTGGCGTCGCGCCGCAAACCACCGAGTGGTCCCGTAACGACGCCGCACAGCGCCACTGGAAGGTTTTTGATGATACCTCGTTTTGTGGGTGCTTTCGATGCATGTTGTGACATATAGTAGTCGTCTCAGCGCTCTGTAGTAGCCGTCTTGGACATATGCATACGATGTCAACCGCAGACGGAAGTGTCGCCAGCCCCTCCTTCGGCGACGCGGGCGGCACCTCGGCGGCGCCGCCGACTTTTCGCAGAACCTTTGTGCTTCGCAAGTTGCCTTCAGATGGTATCTTTGCGTCCTGTACAGGCGTGCTTCGCGATACTTCATGTTGTTGGAGGCGTAATTGATCACCCGCCCCCGCCCCATTCGTCTTGGAATTGGATGTCGATGACGGCGGCACTCTCGGCGCTCTCGGTGTTCGGAGCGGCGGGAACGTCTAAATTTTAGGGCGATTTTAGGGTGATCTTAGCACCCTAAAATCGCCCTAAGATCACCCTAGATTTCTTTCTCGTAGTGAATACTTGTAATATTAATATTATTTTTCCAACAAAATGAATAAAAGCACTTCATTTTATTTTTATCATATTTCTAAAAACGTTCTGGTAATACGTACCGAGACGGGTTCGGGGAAGTGGGAGGTGGTGCTGGACGGCGTGTCCGTTCGGTACGAAGTACGAGAAGGGCGGGTTTTCGTGCGAAGGTCCGCCGACCGTCGAGAGGACTCGTGATGAGTGTTTTATGTTCATTTCGCGTGGGTGGAAATGCAATTTCAAAGTTCTTTAGTAGCTAGTACCTTCACATTATTCGCGAGAAGGTCCAGATGATTCCACCACTAACAGCGGCGGCGAGCTTGGTGCCGTCACTCGACGATAGGGTGCCATACCGGTTTTTCGTGCCTCCTGTGGACGTCACCTCGTTTTCATTCTTCGGCGCAAAGGTCGCATGACCTGCCTCCACTGCTGCTACGTACCATAGGCGAGTCATTCGCGAGGAAGAGGCGAAGTTTTGTTGACGGATTTCGATTCATTTCGAGTATCTCCGTCCGACGTGATACTTCTGATTCCTCGAACGAAATTCTGAATCGGCCCCTGCGAAGAGTTGGAAGTGCTTACTCATTAGCTTAAGCGGAATTGGAATTATTCCCATCGGGCTTTGCGAAAAAATATGCGGTGCGAATAACAGCCCTTCGAAACGTACCTGAGGAGAATCAACAGCACGACTGCTGCGAGTTGTTTCTTCAAACACGAAATGCTGGTTTATGTACTTACTGCCCCAGCCCAAACCAATTCCCCATCCAAGTCCAAGCCCGACGCCACAACCTCCTCCAACACCAAGTCCCATTACGCCGAGGTTGCCTCCTGAGAAAGTGCGAGTGTCAGTTCGGAAGGTTCACGTCGAAAGCAATCAATTCATGACAGCGTGTCAACAAGTTGGGGGACCGATCGTAAATGCGCTGCGGGCACTCACCTCCGAATCCCCACCCGACGCCGAAGCCGCAACCAACACCCACGCCTGTGTAAATAAAGACATCATCAGAAGAGGCTCGGAAGGGGGAAACAAATTAACGACTGAAGGTTCTGTGCACTCGTACCGAGACCGACGCCACGCCCTTGAATCAACCTGTTAGATCCTGACATGTGTAAAGACAGCAGGTCACTTGATAGCTTCTTTGCCTTTGGGACAACTAATTTACTGCGTCGTTGCCCCCTCCCTTCTTCGCGTGAAGTGGACAGTGGTTGACTGTGGCTCGCTTCTTCGTTCAAAGATTTTATGCGAAATTTGACGCGGCCGAGGACTCGCACCTGGATTGCACTCCAATTTTCGCAGACCTACCTGTGGGTAGTAGATGTGTTCCGAGATGCGTAAGCTGGCAGAACGCTCATCGACGCGCGCGGCGCGCGCGACACCATTCGCGATGGTCGCCGAAGCGACACGCGGCGTCGAGACGCGCGCGCGCAAGCGAAAGCGGGACCTCGATGCGCAGGTGGGCGTCGCCATCCCGGGCCTTCCCTTCGATGTCGCCGTCTCGCTCGTTCAAAAACACCTTCCCGATCCCGCGGACCTCGCGGTGCTTCGGGTGGTGAGCCGCGGGATGCGCGACGCGGTGGACGCGACCGGGCGGAAGATGGAGGAGTTCAAGGAAGATGATGCCGTCGAACGCGGATACCTGAGCACGCTCAAGTGTCTGCGTCGACGAGGTCGACTGTCTGACGAGCGTCTCCTGTGCGCTGCCGCTGCGAGGAATGGAGATCTCGAGGAGTTGAAAGCGATGCGCGCGGAGAATTTACCTTGGGGCGAGAGGACGTGCGCGTACGCGGCGAAGGGCGGCCACCTCGAGATGTTGAAGTGGGCGCGCGAGAACGACTGCCCGTGGGACGCGAAGACGTGCTCTTGGGCGGCGGGTGGCGGCCACCTCGAGGTGCTGAAGTGGGCGCGCGAGAACGGCTGTCCGTGGGGTTGGTGGACGTGCGAGTACGCGGCGAAGGGCGGCCACCTCGAGATG